>Ga0226835_1000135_pt1 | contig 132957 bp, 103 predicted proteins | sample LAC_MetaG_1_FD_163627 | JGI IMG/M metagenome (GOLD analysis project Ga0226835, IMG submission 163627) | Anaerobic ammonium oxidizing microbial communities from anammox membrane bioreactor (MBR) in UC Berkley, California, United States -... | ecosystem: Engineered > Bioreactor > Anaerobic >... | reverse complement strand
CTGTGGCTGACCTGAGCGTGACCAAAACCCTTGACAAAACAAATCCCCATGTGGGCGAAACGGTAGTTTTCACCATCACGGCTAAAAACAACGGCCCAAGTGCTGCTTCGGGCGTCGTGGTGAACGATCAGGTACCTGCAGGGTTCACCGTAACCAATTCCAGCGTTTCGGCCGGAACATGGACGGCTCCCAACTGGAATATCGGCAACTTAGCCAATGGCGCTTCTGCTACCCTGACCTTGACAGCTACCGTCAACAGTGGCGGACCCTACAGCAATACAGCTTCCATCACCGGAAATCAGAATGACCCCAATAACGCCAACAACTCGGCTACCGCAACAGCCATCCCCGGTCCAAAAGCTGTGGATGACAATGCATCAACAACGCTTAACACACCGGTTAACATCCTAATCCTTACAAACGACCTTCCAGGCGCCGGTGCCCTCAACCCTGCCTCGGTAACCTTTGTGGGAACTCTGCCAAATCCGGCAACTGTAGGTACTTTTACCAAAGACAATGCCGGAACAGTAACCTTTACACCAGCATTTGGATTTACGGGAACTGCTACTGTGGACTATCAGGTGTGTGACGCCAATACACTTTGCGATGTGGCCACCATCACCGTGGTAGTGAATACCGTGCCCGGGCCTGATGCCAAAGACGATGCCGCTGCAACTGATATGAACACACCGGTGGATATCAACGTTTTGGCCAACGACCTCCCCGGCGCAAAACCTTTAGTTCCTTCCACCGTGCAGATCGTTGCCGGAACTGAGCCTAACCCAACAACTCAGGGCTCTTTCACCGTGAACCCCACAACAGGTTTGGTTACCTTTACCCCTGCGAATGGTTTCACCGGAACTGTAACGGCTGATTATCAGGTATGTGACCAGAATGCATTGTGCGATGTGGCCACCATCACTGTTGTGGTAAACAGCGTGGCCGGGCCGGATGCCAAAGACGACACCGCTGCAACTGATATGAACACACCGGTGGACATCAACGTTTTGGCCAACGACCTTCCGGGTGCAAAACCCTTAGTCCCTTCCACTGTACAGATCGTTCCCGGAACTGAACCTAATCCAACAACTCAGGGCTCTTTCACCGTGAACCCCACAACAGGTTTAGTTACTTTTACTCCTGTGAACGGTTTCACCGGAACTGTAACCTCCTCCTATAAAGTGTGTGACCAGAATGCATTGTGCGATGTGGCCACCATCACTGTTGTGGTAAACAGCGTGGCCGGGCCGGATGCCAAAGACGATGCTGCTGCAACCGATATGAACACACCGGTGGACATCAACGTCTTGGCTAACGATGTGGCAGGAGTGAAACCCATCGTACCTTCAACAGTGCAAATCGTTTCCGGAACCGAACCCAATCCTGCTACCGAAGGAACCTTTACCGTGAATCCCACAACAGGACTGGTTACTTTTACCCCTGTGAATGGTTTCACCGGAACCGTTACAGCTGACTATAAGGTGTGTGACCAAAACGCATTGTGCGATGTGGCTACCATCACTGTTGTGGTAAACAGCGTGGCCGGGCCGGATGCTAAAGACGATACTGCTGCAACCAATATGAACACACCGGTGGACATCAACGTTTTGGCTAACGATGTGGCAGGAGTGAAACCCATCGTACCTTCAACAGTGCAAATCGTTTCCGGTACCGAGCCCAATCCTGCTACCGAAGGCACCTTCACTGTGAACCCCACAACAGGATTGGTTACCTTTACCCCTGTGAATGGTTTCACCGGAACCGTTACAGCTGACTATAAGGTGTGTGACCAAAACGCATTGTGCGATGTGGCCACCATCACTGTTGTGGTAAACAGCGTGGCCGGACCCGATGCCATAGACGATGTTGCCTCAACCATCATGAATACCCCTGTGGAAATTGACGTATTGGCCAACGATGTGCCGGGTGTAAAACCCATTGTTCCTTCAACAGTACAAATTGTTCCCGGAACTGAGCCTGATCCTGCTACCGAAGGAAGCTTCTCCGTTGATCCCGTGACAGGTTTGGTGACCTTTACACCTGTGAACGGATTCATTGGGACCGTTGAAGCCGACTACAAAGTGTGTGACGAGAACGGCCTGTGCGATGTGGCCAAAATCACCGTAACCGTTATCCCCGGTACCGACATCCTCTATCCTGCCCTCGGATTTGGTACGCTCGCTTTCGAAGACCTCTGGCCGGCAAAGGGTGACTACGATTTCAACGACTTAGTGCTCGACTATCAGTTCAGAATCCTTATCAACACCAGCAACAAGGTTCAAAAAGTGACCGGGACCTTCATCATCAGAGCTTTTGGCGCTGCGTATGAAAACGGATTCGGATTCCAACTGCCGCAGAGCATCAACCCCGACGACCTGACCGTCACCGGTTACGAACTCACGGAAAGCTTTATCAACTTAGATGGCAATGGTACCGAAAGCGGACAAAACGCCCCCACCATCATCGTTTATGACAATGCTTACAACCAAATGCCGCATCCCGGCGTTGGAATCGGGGTGAACACCACACCGGGAGCTCCTTACGTGACTCCCGACACCCTGACCATCACCATTGATTTCAAACCCAATGCCGTAAGCTTCAACGAGCTCGACATCAGCAACTTCAACCCATTCCTGATCGTCAACAAGGTCAGAGACCACGAGGTTCATCTGCCCGGTTACAAACCTACGGCTTTGGCTAACCTTGCTCTCTTCGGGCAGGATGACGATGATACCAACCCCTCAAACGGCAAATATTACGTTACGGACAATAACCTGCCCTGGGCTATCAATATCTACGAGAAATTTGACTACCCGATCGAAAAACAGGATATTCTTGCCGTACACCTCAAATTTGCAGAATGGGCTACCAGCGGCGGCGTTCTTTTCCCTGACTGGTACAAAAACCTCAACGGTTACAGAAATAACGCACTCATCTATCAGGTGCCGGTAAACAATCCGTAAACGATTTTCCAAATACCCGTAAATCAAAAAATCCGGAATTGCCAATGTAATTCCGGATTTTTTGATGAATCCTCGGCCGGTATTTGCAAGCATCAGGATTTCAGAACATTGTCCAAAATAATCATCTACAAACCAATGATTTTCTTAACCAGCATATCTCAGCCATTGGTTAGAGTATATTAACTCCTTAAAATCAACTCATTCCTCTCTGTTTTTTGATTTGTTCATAAGCGTCAGTAACCACCTTAAATTTCTCTTCTGCTGCCTTACGAACCTCTTCGCCAAGATGCGCCACTTTATCGGGATGATATTTTACCGCCATTTCGCGATAAGCCTTTTTCACTTCTTCATCGGTGGCGTCCTTACTGATTTCCAGAATTTTGTAAACAGAATCCGTGTCTTTGACAAACATTGCTTTGATCGATTCGAAATCGCCGGGATGCATTCCGATATAAGCAGAAATTGTTCGAAGAGTTTCTGTTTCAATATGATTGAGTTGTCCATCACTCAGTGCAATTCCAAAAAGATAGTGCATCAGTTGGAGCTTTGACGAAGCATCCATAAACTGGCCTATCTGAAGGCTTACTTCCTGCAAATTGATTTGTTGTTTGAGAATCTCGCGAAGCATCAACACATATTGCTCTGCGGCTTCTTTTCCAAAATTGCGCAGGAGAAACTGTTTCACATAATCTAATTCCGATTTTTTAACGCTCCCGTCAGCTTTCATCATTGCAGCGGAAAGTACCAGAAGGCTGACATTGAAATCGCCTTGCCGCGTCGGCTGATATTCGTATTTCCCTTGCTTCACATCGTCGAACATGTTTCCAAAAGCATAGCCCAGCAAAGCCCCTAAGGGCCCGCCAAGAGCCCATCCTATTCCTCCGCCAATCCATTTGGAATAGCTTTTACGTGAAGAGGCGTCTGTCTTTTTAGACTTTTGACTTCCAAAAACAATAATGGCTACGATTACAATCAGCAAAACAGAATAAAAAGAAAACATAATCGGTTTTTTTTACAAAAGTAGAAAGAATGGCACAAAAGGCCTGAATGATATGCCCAGACACAAAAAAAGCAGGACGATCCTGCTTTTATGAGTGAGTTGATAGGTTATCAGAGACCTAATTTCTTACGTATATGCTTCGGAATGGCGTCCTTATGCAATGCAATATTCATGGTTTTATAGGCTACAAAAGGCACAGAAGCGTAGAGATATCCACTGTAAATATGGTCTTCGGTTCCCCACGAATTTTTAACTTTATAATATTTGTTACCATTCTGATCGGTAGCGATTCCAACGAAAAGCATTCCGTGGTCGTCGGTTGTTTCGTAGTTATCGTAGGCTTTTTGACGATCTTCGATGGTAATTTTTTTCTCGGGTACGATTTCTTCGAAGCTGTACATTGATTTTTTCCTTTCGGCAGGTGTAAGGGCTTCCCAACGTTCTTTTTCAGTGCCACTGAGGTCGTTCAGATTTTCTTCGGGAACAATGGCTACTCCGTTTTTCCATGAGAAGCCTCTTTCGCTGACATCGGCTGCCCAGGCTACTGCATAACCCTGATTCAAAGCATTATCCAAGGTTTCCATCATTTCATCAAGTGTCAGGTTATAGGTTTGAGCCCACAGCCAGTTATCTGGAATTTCTTGAATATAAGGTTGATACAAAGGCACGTGGGAATAAGCTGTCACCTGGATATAATCGCTTCCGTTGAGTCCCATTTCTTTCGAAAAGCTCAAAGGGGTATATTTTTTACCTTCATAGGTAAATTCTTCCGGCACCACGCCCAGATATGCATCAAGCACACTATCGAAGCCCTTGTGCCAAACGGGGGTAAGTTTACGGTTCGAATTTTTAATCACAGCATCCACATAGGCTTTGAGAACAGCATCCATTTCACCATGAGTGTGATTTTCCTCGCCGATGACTAAGCCGCTATAGGCCGATTCCGGAATCAAACCATATTTATCCATCACATGGGTCACATCGCTAAAACCTCCGCCGGCAGAAAAATTGAGGCTGCCGTGAAGCCGGACATATTTCGTAGCCTGTTCTGAGTAAGCATTACGTACGATAAACATTTCGGAGAGATTGACAGTGCGGCCGCTTTTGCGCAAAATCTCAGCTTCCAAAAGGCCTATTCCTGAAAAACTCCAGCAAGTGCCCGAACGATACTGGTTGGGTACAGGCGTATGCGGAACTTCTTTGACCAGAGTAAATTCGTAGCCTTTTTTTTCTTTTTTCTCGGGTGCATCCTGTGCGGAAACCACAAAAGGCTGCAGCGTCAATCCAAACAGAAGGGCTGCCAGAAGGGTAATTCTTTTCATAAATGGGATGGTTTAAGTTATCAAGCTACAAATTTAATCGGATTGGCTATCTAAACGACGGTCATTCAGTAAAAGGGGTTAAAAAACAAGGCTATGGAGATGGAAGCAAAGCCAAAATCGCCCTCCATTCTGTATTTTTATAATTTGTGACTTTCTATCGTTGAACATCTCGATGAGTTTAATCAGGCAAAAAGCGCTTTCTGTTTAGGAATTTCCTTCAGAGAAGCGCTTTTTGCCAGACTTTCAGTCTATCAAACTTTTTCCAAGCCAAATAGGTTTATTCTTTCACAAAACGTGCCGTCAACACCTGATCGTTGGTTTGGAGCTGCATCAAATAACTGCCTTTATCCAATTGCGACACATTTACAAAACTATTGATTAATTCGGCCGACATGACCAAACGACCGCGTAGATCAAAAATTCTTACCACTCCGGTTTCAAAGCCGGGTATTGTCACGGTCTCACGAGCCGGATTTGGATAAATGGCTAATTGTCCGGTCGAATGCTCGTCCACGCCGGCTGCATCGCGTACCAACGACGGCACTTCAGAGGGCAGGAAAGCACGGTTATACACCCTCACCTCATCCAATAATCCGTTGTAGAAGCTATGGCCATCGGCCGTCCTCCATCCCATCATTAAAAGATTAGTGTTGGTATGGATAGCTCCACTCCGGCTGATCTCATTCTTTAGCACACCATTGATATAGATTCTTTGCGACATCCCATCGTAAACAGCCGTAACATGATACCAATATCCGCTCAATGGCTTCACACCCGAGCTCAGGAAACTTTCCGAATTGGTAAACAGGTTAAACCCAATTTCGCCGCTTCCGTTGCAGGCAAACATCAGTCCATAAGCATCTGTGCCCTTGGTCAAGATATCTTCGCAGCTTGCCGGGTTGGCATCATGCCGCAGCCAGCATGAAAGGGTAAGCTTATTCTTGATATTGAAATCATTATGTCCCTGAACTTCGATATGGCTACTGATCCCATTAAACGACATGGCTTCGTTGGAGCTGCCAAAACGGTCTGGCGACAGAATTGCACCAAAGTTTGTTCCATGATGATCCCGGCCGCTGTGGTCGTCGGCATTGCCATTAAAGGGGAAGTAAGCCACCAAGCCATCGCGGATTGAGCCGGCTGTGGTAGCCACAATATGATCTTCTTTCACTTTGGTTGCAAAAGTTGTTCCGTTACCCACGGTGAGTTTTACGGTATAAACCCCTGGATTTTCATAAACCTTGGTCGGATTTTGCTCAGTGCTCGATGTGCCATCACCAAAATCCCATGCCCAACTGGTTACAGCGCGGTTTTCTTTTGGTGGCATCCCGTCTTTACGGTTGCCTGGTGCATTGGTCTGGATGGTGTTTTTGATAGTCACCTGACCAGTTGAGCCATCCACATCAGCCACATACCAATAACGTCCGTCACCGGAGGTAGGCACCTGAAGGGTGTGCAATAAGCCGTTTTGGTTATAAATCTGAACAACAGCAGAAGATGTGGTGATGGAAGGTGATCCGGTGTAATTATAAATATAATACTGATAGGTTCCGGGGAACTTCTGATAGATGGTTACTGTTTCGGGGCCGTAACCATTGGTATCGTCGTGGTCGAGCACGGCATAAGGGCCTGAATTAGCGCTGCCTTTGTAGCTGTAATAAACGTGATAGCTGGTTCCATTGATGCTGGGGGTATTCAGATGCGAATCCAAATCGGGTGGGGTGGCGCCCCAGTTGAGCACAAACCGCATCGAACCTTCGGCCAGTGTTGGCGAAAGCGAAATATCCATCGTCAGGCTGCCACCCTGCGGAACGGCAACATTGCTGTTGTTATAGGTGATATAGCCGGTTTTTGAACACGTGAGCAGATGGGTATCATCACCCGATTGATCGAAGAACTGAACCGTGAGCGGGATTGTTCCCTGCGAGATGCTTTCGTTGAAAGCCGCCGTGAGTGTCCCAACCGGAATATTATTGATTGTATAATTTCCGGAAGCATTGGTAGTGGCCGACAAGCCGGCGATGGAAACCAAGGCGCCTTCGATAGGGTTACCATTGAGGGCATCGGTAACCATTCCTGTGAGTGTCCCAGTGCCACTACCACCGCCCACCTGAATGTAATTAGTCTTTGTAACTGTGTTGGTAGTAGTTCCGTTGCCCACCGTGAGCGACACCGTATAACTTCCGGCATTCTGATAGGTCTTGGATGGGTTTTGTTCGGTGCTGGTTGTTCCATCACCAAAATTCCACTGCCACGAAATCACACTCCGGTCTTGTTCCTTTTTCGGAGGCATTTCGTCCTTACGATTGCCCGGGGCATTGGTCTGGATGGTGTTTTTGATGGTCACCTGGCCGGTTGCGCCGTCCACATCGGCCACATACCAATAGCGGCCTTCACCTGTTGTAGGAACTTGCAGCGTGTGGATCAGCCCATTCTGGTTATAGATTTGCACTACCGCAGATGAAGTGGTGATAGACGGTGAACCGCTGTAATTGTAGATATAATACTGATAGGTTCCGGGAAACTTCTGATAGATGGTTACTGTTTCGGGGCCGTAACCATTGGTATCGTCGTGGTCGAGCACGGCATAAGGCCCTGATGTTGCACTGCCTTTATAGACATAATAAATATGATAGCTGGTTCCGTTAATACTGGGTGTATTCAGATGCGAATCCAAATCGGGCGGAGTGGCGCCCCAATTGAGCACAAACCGCATTGAGCCTTCGGCCAAAGTCGGCGAAAGCGAAATATCCATCGTCAGTGTGCCGCCTTGTGGCACCACCACACCGTTGTTGGTATAGGTCATATAACCTGTTTTTGAGCAGGTCACAGTATGAGAGCCATCGCTCGACTGATCGAAAAACTGAACTGTAAGCGGAGCCGGGCCTGAGGTCACACTGGCGTTGAATGCTGCCGTGAGCACACCGGCAGGGATATTGGTGATGGTATAATTTCCCGAAGCATTGGTGGTGGCCGACAATGCGGCGCCGATGGAAACCAAAGCTCCTTCAATGGGGTTACCATTCACGGCATCCGTTACATAACCTGTGAGTGTTCCTGTGCCGCTGCCGCCGCCGGTTGTGGTGAAACTGATCTGTTGACCGTAGGCAGTGCCTGCGCTGTTTGTGGCATAAGCCCTCACAAAATAGGTGGTGTTTGCCGTCAGCCCGGTCATGTTCGACACAAAACTACCCGTCCCACTTCCGTTGTTGGTCATCCCCATATTTGTTGTCGTTGTCGGATTTGCCGAAGTACTCCACACGATGCCGCGTGCGGTGACAGCGGCGCCTCCATCGGAGGTCACATTACCGCCCGAAACGGCAGTGGTTTGTGTGACAGAGGTGGCTTCAGCTGTGGTCACCACAGGCAGGTTGGCTGTCGCAGTAGTTGTAAGGCTAAAATCGTCCACCATGAAAATAAACGCATCATCAGAAACACATTGAATAGCAACATAAACACTCTGACCATTGTATGCATTCAGATCAAAGATTTTCTGCTCCCATTGGGTTGCCGGAGCCGTCAGGTAATTTGGGCCGCTGATAATGGTAAAACTCGAAGGGTTAGTATTGGTGGTGGAAACGCCTACCTTGTAACGCTCCAATCCATATTGAGCTGTGTAGGACTTCACCCAAAACGAAACCGAGGAATTAGAGCCCAGAGTAATCTGGGGTGAGATCAGCCAGTCATTATTGGGGCCTGCCGTTGCAGCAAAACTTGCTGCAAATTTCGAGCCGCTGTGTGGAGCAATTCCCGGATCGGTAAGTGCAGGTGTAGTAGCCGCGGGGTTAAAAATAATAAAACTCATAGGCTGACCAGAATTTGGAAAAGTAACATTCTCAATCCCATATGTAGTTTTCTGATCAACGTCAACCGTGGTCCAGGGAGCAAAAGTCAGGTTGAAATTAGGATAAGCTTCAAAATCGTCAGAGAAATCAGTAACATTTCTTACCTCAAAAGCTGTTGTCTGAGGTGTTTGCACAATCTCACCCTGTGGTTTCACAATAGACTTTGTCAGAGTCTGCGACTTTAACATCGGCATTATGCCAAACAAAATAATGATAATTAAGTGAATACGTTTCATATCAATGTTGGTTTTAAAAGTTATATTGATGTTAAAAATACAGCTTATCCTAGCTCGAAAACAAGAATAACAGCTTATTTATTCTTATTCTAAATAACTGAGTAACAAAAAGCAACAATTGTTAGATTTTACTATAGAGGCCGCCTTAAAAGCAAAATACGGATTTGAATCTGAAACAATTGGAAAGTTCCAGCATCTCAATTCGTTAGAATTAAAACAGCTTTTCCTGTTTTAAGAAATATTATTCATGAAAAAACAGGTAAATTCCAAGATTATTTCAGCCCGCAATTATTTTCGCTATGGCAAGTGTTCTCCAAAAAGAGTGGTTCAAAGCTCGGTTTCCAGTTCTAATTGATCTCTCAGCAAACGAAGTTCCGGCCGGAGTTCGGCCATTTTTTCAAATTTTTCACTATCGGTATAGGCAATCTTTTCAACGGGAGCATCAACAATCTGAATTTCAATGCTAATCTGATTGTTATCGAGTTCCTTTTTGAGGAAACCAAGAAGTTGAGCTTGATTTTCTTTATCTGAAGCAATCAGGCTGCTTTCCGCTTTAAAAATAATTTTCGTTTTTCCGTCTGTCTCGGGCTGATGCCGTCGCATGGCATTGGCAAAGCTGGGTGAAACGTTCTGACGGGTGTCAGCATACGCATTCCAAATCTTTATCAATGTTTCCTGATCAAAAGGTTTATCGCGAAAGACGGGCTTTTGTTCAGCTGCGTGATAATCAACCGCGATGTCGTGGATTGAAAGGGTTCCAACTTTTTGTCGGGAGGGTGACGTAGCCGGTTTTGGCAATTCTTTACCGGTTTGTGGCTGCGCCGTTGGGGCAACATTCTGTTCCTTGATGGTGACCGGTGAGGGTGGTGTTTGAATTTGGCCTGTTTCAGGGTTTTGTACAGCCAATACGGTCGGAGTCGGAGCCGATGATTTCGGCATGGTCTGGGCCGGTGGTCTGGAAGTGTTTGTGACATTTGCCTGATTGCCCGATGGCAATCCAACTTGAGTCGGGTTCAATGGTGGTGCAGAATGCGATGGCTCATTCAGTGCGCACATTTGAAGCAGAGCCAGTTCGACCAATAAGCGTTTGTTGCTGCTACGGACATAATTCAAATCACACTGGTTTTGCAATTCCAAAGCCGAAAGCAGGAAATTTCTGCCACAACGCATCGCCTGAGCTGCATAACGGTCACGAAGATTCTGTGAGGTTTCAAGCAGTTGAATGGTCTCTGCATCACGGCTTACCAAAAGGCTACGAAAATGTGAGCCCAAACCGGTAATAAAATCCTGCGGGTCGAACCCATTGTCAATAATTTCGTTGAGCATCATCAGCACGGCAGTACTGTCGGCCGTCAGAACAGCATCTGTTATTTTAAAATAATACTCATAATCTAAAACGTTCAAATTATCAATTACACTGCGATAGGTGATTTCGTTCCCCGAAAAGCTGAGCATCTGATCAAAAATGGATAAGGCATCGCGCATAGCGCCGTCAGCTTTTTGTGCAATGATGGTTAAAGCGTCATATTCGGCTTTTACCCCTTCTTTTTCAGCCACATACTGAAGCTGTTTGACTATATCCTCAACGGTGATGCGCTTAAAGTCAAAAATTTGACAGCGTGAGAGTATCGTGGGGATTATTTTATGTTTTTCGGTCGTAGCCAGAATAAACTTGGCATAGGAAGGTGGCTCTTCAAGCGTTTTTAAAAATGCGTTGAAAGCCTGCGACGAGAGCATATGTACCTCGTCAATGATATAGATCTTGTATTTACCAACCTGAGGCGGAATCCGCACCTGATCCACTAAGTTCCGGATATCGTCAACCGAATTATTGGAAGCGGCATCTAATTCGTGGATATTGAATGAGGCCGAATTGCGGAACGAGACACACGATTCACATTGATCGCAGGCTTCCATATCGGCCGTAGGGTTCAGGCAATTGATGGTCTTGGCCAGAATGCGTGCACAAGTGGTTTTACCTACACCGCGCGGGCCGGTAAAAAGGAAAGCCTGGGCCAAAATGTTGTTGCGAATGGCATTTTTTAAAGTAGAGGTAATTGCCTGCTGACCAACAACCATATCGAAAGTGGCAGGGCGATATTTGCGGGCGGAAACGATAAATTGATCCATGGGAATTTCAAGGTTTTTCGACTTCAAAAGTACAAAATAAGGCATTGATTCCCGGCTTCAGTTACAAAAATCGGTTCGACAATACGAACTTGCTGGGCATAACGTTTTTTAGGAACAATACCGACACAAAAGCGAAAAAGGCTAATTTTGAAGCCCGATGGAGACAATTCTGATTTTAGTTCCAAAAACGACCAACAGGCTGCGTTACACCTTCGATCTGGTTTTGCATCGCCTTCTTGGATTGAGTTATCGTTTTACGACCGATGTCCATAGTTTCATACAAACCACAGGGCCGGGTTTTGTTTATGGCGTGAAGGCCGTTGAAGGCTTTCCGTTTTTCAAAGCAACTCATTTACTTTTTGAACGGGAGATTGTTTCTCAGGAAATCAAACCATTTGACTTCGGAGGTGTGAAAGTCATATTTCCTGTTTACGATCGTAGCTCGCTGCTGCCTTTCGACCTTTTTGCAGCTTCGTTTTTTCTTGTGAGCCGCTATGAAGAATACCTGCCTTTTTCGCCCGACCGTTACGGCCGTTTCGAAGCTACTTCGTCCTGTCTTCACACTATGGGAATGCTTCAAAAACCGCTTGTGAATATTTGGTCACGGCATTTAGCCCGGATACTGCAAATACATTTTGCAGGGCTTGAATGTCGTTTCCCGACCTATCATTTTCAACCCACTTACGACATTGATGCGGCCTGGGCTTATCTGCACAAAGGGCCGTTTCGCAGTCTTGGCGCTACCTTTCGCGACCTGCTGAATCACGATTTTAAGGAAATCCGGACACGTTGGCGCGTGTTACACAAAAAACAAGCCGACCCGTTCGACACTTTTAAGCTTCAGCTCGAACTTCAAAAAAAATATCGCCTTCGACCTATTTACTTCATACTGTTTGCAGAATATGGCCTCAACGACAAAAATACTCCGGTGCGGAACCCCCATTTCAGACAGTTGATCAAAATTCTTGCCGACTATGCTCCTGTTGGGATTCACCCTTCTTTTGGTTCGTTTCTGAACAAACCGAAGCTCCGTTCCGAAATCCACTCGCTGGCAGCCGTACTCAACCGCGAAATCACCAAAAGCAGACAGCATTTTTTACGACTTAGCCTCCCGGCCACATATCATCATCTGATTGACCTAGATATTACAGACGATTATACGATGGGTTATGCCAGTCAGCCAGGCTTCAGAGCCGGCATAGCTACCAGTTTTCCGTTTTACGATCTCGACCACGACCTGCCCACCAATTTGGAAATTCACCCCATCACTCTGATGGATGGCACTTTACGTGATTATCTGGCACTCGACCACGAAAAGGCTCTCCAAACCGCTTTCCAACTTTGCCGGGAAGTGAAAGAAGTGGGCGGAACATTTACCACCCTTTGGCACAACGAAACCCTCAGCAACGAAAAACGATGGAAAGGCTGGGTGGAACTGTATGAAGAAATTATCCGTTTTGCAACCGAAACCAATGTTTCATGATCCGGTTTGTTGCACATCATGAGATCGACAAAGAGAAATGGGATCACTGTATCCGGGAATCGTTTAACGGGAACATTTATGCCTGGTCGTGGTATCTCGATATTGTTCATCAAAACTGGAATGCACTAGTCGAAGATGACTATATCCGTGTTTTTCCACTTACGGGCAATGTACGTTTTGGTATTCATTATCTGTTTCAGCCTTTTTTCACCCAACAATTGGGCATTTTCTCGCCACAACCTCTGCCGCAGGAAGTCATTCATCAATTCATCCATGCGATTCCCAAGCAATACCGCCTTGTTGAAATACGTCTCAATATTCACAACACCCTGAATCTTCCGCCTTCGGTAGTCAACTGGCATACCAATTATGAGCTCGACCTGATCAAAGACTATGAATACCATGCCAGAGCTTATAACAGCAACACCAAGCGTAATCTTAAAAAGGCATTGGAATCCCAACTTTATATTGTGGATAATGTGAGCCCTGTTGCCATCATTGATCTGTTCAAAAACAATCGCGGCCGAACCATCAGCCATTGGAATGACCGGGAATACTGGCGATTGAAAAGGTTAATCAATGCTGTTATTTTTCATGGGCAAGCCACTACTTACGGGGTTTATACCAAGGAAAACGAATTGTGTGCCGGTGCGATCTTTGTCAAAAGCCATCAGCGGATTACTTTTCTTTTTTCGGGGATGTCAGCTTTCGGGAAAGAAAAAAATGCGCTCACACTCATTCTCGATCATGCCATTCGGCAATATGCAGGAAGTTATATGATTTTCGATTTTGAAGGGAGCGACAATCCAAATCTGGCACGTTTTTACAAAGGTTTTGGCAGTCAGCCGGTGAGTTATCCGGGCATCACCCTCAACCGACTTCCCTGGCCATTCAACTTTATCTTTAAGCTTATCAGGTTACGAAGAAAAATCTGATCTGCTAAAAATGAGCCATCCGGAAAGCTTTTTTAGAAAAGATTTCGGTTTTGTCCATCGTTTTGAGCTAAAACTTCCTAATTTTGTTCGAATCAATCTATACTCATCCATGATCAGAAATCTTGGCGAAAGCAACTCCATCTTCAATCAGTTTGTGGCCGAACTGCGTGATGCCGAAATCCAGACTGACCGTATGCGGTTTAGAAGAAATCTTGAGCGTTTGGGCGAAATTTTCGCTTATGAAATCAGCAAAGAATTGGAATATCGTCCAGTTGAAGTCATCACCCCTTTAGGTGTAGCCGAGATCAAACTGCCAGTGGCTCAACCCGTATTGGCCACCATTTTGCGGGCCGGCCTCCCCTTGCATCAGGGTTTGCTGAATTATTTTGACAAAGCCGACAATGCCTTCATCACCGCATATCGCAAATACGACAAAAACGAAGATTTTGAAATTCGGGTCGAATACATTTCCAGTCCCGACGTCACGGGCAAAACGCTCATACTGAGCGATCCGATGCTTGCTTCGGGCGCTTCGATTGTAAAAACTGTGCGAGGCATGCTGGCTTATGGCAAGCCGACGCATATCCATGTGGTTTCGGCTTTGGCCAGTACGGAAGGGCTCGATTATGTGAAACGCAATTTATCGCTTCGCAATATCACCATCTGGGTTGGCGCCATTGACGATGAGCTCACCGCGCAAGCCTATATCGTGCCGGGTTTGGGCGACGCAGGCGATTTAGCGTTTGGCAGAAAATCCGACTTCTAAAACAATACCCAAATGAGCAACGAACTGAGCGAGAACATGCGTATTTCTTTTGAATCAATCAAAAGTCATATGCTTCGCACCGTGCTCACCGTTGCCATCATTGGCTTTGGCATCATGGCATTGGTCGGGATTCTCACCGCAATTGACTCCATCAAATATTATCTAAATGAGAATTTCAGCATGATGGGCGCCAACACTTTCAACCTGCGCAACCGCGAGATGAATGTGCACATCGGCGGCCGGCGCAATAATGCCAAAGCTTTCAAAAACATTTCATATCGCGAAGCAATAGCGTTTCGTGATGAGTATCGTTTTCCGGCTTCAACCAGCATTTACACCTATGGTCCGGGTATCGTCACCCTGAAATTTGGGAGCGAAAAAACCAATCCCAATATCCAGGTCATAGGTGTTGACGAAAACTATCTCTACAACTCAGGGTTAGAGATTGATCAAGGTCGTAATTTTACAACCAACGAAATTCAAAACGGAGCTCACGTTGCCATTGTTGGCAGCTCGATTGTGAAAGACCTTTTCAAAAACAATGAAGATCCCGTCGGACAAATCATCACCATTGGGCCGGGAAAATATCGCATTGTCGGTATATTGCTCGAAAAAGGCTCCAGTATTGGTTTCACAGGTGATCGGAACTGTCTGATGCCGTTGAATAATGTAAGACAATATTTTTCGAGGCCTGATATGAATCATACCATCAGCATACGAACCCACACGGCTGAAGAAATGGAACCGGCCATTGGTGAGGCAACCGGGCTTTTCAGGGTCATTCGTCGCGATCTGCCAGGCCATCCTGAAACATTTAGCATCGAAAAAAGCGATAACATTGCCAATATGTTGATTGATCTCACCGGACAGGTTCGCCTCGGAGCTACATTTATCGGATTGATAACCCTTTTCGGCGCAGCCATCGGTTTGATGAACATCATGTTGGTTTCTGTGACCGAACGCACTCAGGAAATCGGAATCCGCAAGGCCATGGGCGCCACCCGACAAACGATTCGTGACCAATTTCTGATAGAAGCAATCGTCATTGCTCAGATTGGCGGTATTGTTGGAATTATCGCCGGTATTCTGGTTGGCAACATTCTTTCCGTCATCATCGGCAGTTCTTTTATCATTCCCTGGAGCTGGATCGTTTTGGCCGTTGTTCTCTGTTTTTTGGTGGCATTGGCTTCGGGTTATATTCCGGCTAACAAAGCCGCCAGTGTTGACCCCATAGAGTCCTTACGATACGAATAATTGCCCAATCCACATGAAGCTATGTCACTGGAATACAGCCATCTGATATCGAACAACCGGAAATGGGCCGAAAGTAAAAAAGATTCCAATCCTGACTATTTCAATACCCTGAGCCTTCGGCAACAACCAAACTTTCTGTATATAGGCTGTTCCGACAGCCGAATGCCTTTGGACACATACACCAGCACCGAGCCCGGTGAACTTTTTGTTCACCGTAATATTGCCAATCAAGTTTCTGTCACCGACATCAATCTGCTTTCAGTATTAGATTATGCTGTTAACGTACTAAGGGTTAAGCACATCATTGTATGCGGGCATTATGACTGCGGTGGAATTCGCGCGGCATATCAAAATAGTGCGGCCGGTCTTGTCGGCAACTGGATCAGCCCAATCCGCGATTTGGCAATAGAGTTTCAAAGCGAGCTCGACAAAATTGAGGATGAAAATCAACGGCTGAACCGTTTAAGTGAGTTGAATGTGATTCGTCAAACTGAAAATCTGATGAAGACGTACGTCATCCAGGATGCTTTACAAAAATGTACCGGCTGTTTTGAAATTCACGCCTGGGTACTCGATTTATCAACAGGGCTGATCAATGAGCTTGATATCAGGGATATAAAATAGGATTGTTCGTTACTTACAATTAAAATAAGAAAAAATGGAGACGAAGCGGGAAAATTTTGGAAGCAAAATCGGTGTAATTGCAGCCGCAGCCGGTTCAGCCATTGGTTTGGGCAATATCTGGCGGTTCCCTTATGTGGCAGGCGAGAATGGCGGCGCTGCATTCCTGCTTGTATATCTTGTCTTTGTTGTGGGCATTGGTGTTCCGGTGATGCTTTCCGAATTTGTGATTGGTCGTCGTGCCCAAAGCAACCCTGTGGGGGCGTTCAAACGATTAGCGCCCAAAAGCCTTTGGCCATTCGCCGGGTTTGTCGGTATCACAGCAGCTTTCACCATCCTAGCTTTCTACACCACCGTGGCTGGCTGGACGCTTGAATATCTTTATTTAACCCTTGCGGGAGGGTTCGATAAGGCGGATAAAGCAGGCCTCACTTCCCAGTTTAGCAGCTTCATCAGCAGCGGACCGCGGCCTATGTTCTGGCAAATGATTTTCATGGTCATGACGGCCTATATTGTCCTGAAAGGAGTGAAAAACGGTATAGAAAAATACAATAAAATATTGATGCCCTTGCTTTTTGGCATACTTATTTTGTTGGTAATCCGTTCGCTCACCTTACCCAATTCATTTGAAGGAGTTCACTTTTTATTCGCTCCCGATTTTAGCAAGATCAATGCTGAGGTTTTGCTTCAAGCCCTTGGGCAGTCGTTCTTCTCGCTTAGCATTGGTATGGGTACATTAATCACTTATGGCTCATATATCAATAAAAAGGATAATCTGTCTTCCACTGCCTTTTCGGTTTCTGTGGCCGATACTTTAGTGGCAGTATTGGCCGGAATGGCCATTTTTCCGGCTGTCTTTGCTTTCGGCATTACACCCGAAGCCGGGCCCAGCTTAGTATTTATCACACTTCCGATGATTTTCAGCCAAATGGCCGGAGGGCAGTTTTTCGAGATCATTTTTTTTGTGCTTTTGGCCATCGCCGCTCTCACCTCCACCATCTCAGTATTGGAAGTCGTAGTAGCATATTTATCAGAAGAGCTGAAGCTCAGCAGAGCAAAATCAACTTTAATTGCTGCGGGAAGTATTTCGGTGCTCGGTATTTTATGTACCCTGAGTCAGGGCCCTCTGCCAAAGCTGAGCATTGGCGGTATGAATCTGTTCGATATTCTTGAGGCAACCTCTGCAACGATTTTATTACCTTTAGGAGGTCTGTTCATTGTCATATTTGTGGGATGGGTCATGAAAAAAGAAACCGTTTTTGCTGAAATCACCAACGAAGGCAGTTTAAAGGGTCGTCTTAAAATGCTGTATCTCATCATTATCCGTTTTATTGCCCCGGTTGCCATTGCCTTGGTTTTTCTCAATGGGGTTGGCATTTTTGGGTATGGCGGATGATTTGAATCATCTGGTAGTTTTTTTGAGAATGGACGAGTGGAAAGATTTCTTTCATTTTAGCAGAAAAGAACAACTCGCCATTTTTTTTCTGCTCCTGCTGACAGCTCTACTGCTCGTCTTTAGTTTGTACAATGGCCGTTGGGTTTCATGGCAATTACTGCAAGCTACTGCTTCCGACAGCCTTTTTCTAAAAAACGAAATTGAACTGGCTGAAGCCAAATCATTTGAAAACCAGCAAAACTCCTCATCTTTTGACCCTGTGCAGGCTATATATTCGAGGGGTGCATCTGCCTTGAATCCATTTCCATTTAATCCAAATCAGCTTCCCATAGAAGAATGGAAACGTATTGGGTTGAGTGACAGACAGATAAAGGCTATTAAAAATTATGAAGCCAAAGGTGGAAAATTTTATACGAAAGAGGATTTTGCGCGTCTCTACAATATCAGTCCTGAAGAATATGCTGTTTTAGAGCCTTTTATTCGAATACCGCCAGGTGATTCGGCTTCAGGACGCTATCCCCGTTCTCAGAAAAAACTCCTGTCCGATCAGTCAGAACCAGCAATCCAGGTCGAGCGGAACTCCATCTCAATCAATCTGGCCGATTCAGCTGCACTTGAAGCTTTGCCCCTGATCGGGCCCTGGACGGCGCATCGCATATTGAAATACCGAAACAGCCTTGGAGGGTTTGTCCAAATAGAACAACTCCGTGAAATCAAGGATATTGACGAAAATCGTTATCAGCTTCTTTCGGAATATATCCGGATTGACACCGGAAACATTAGCCTACTCAGAATCAACCGTTTAAGTTTCAAGGAGTTGATCAGTCACCCTTATCTCGATTACGAACACGTTAAAAAAATCATCAATCACCGCGAACGACGAGGCTTTATCCGCGATGGTGAAACACTGAAAACAGTTGCCGGTCTCACCGATGACGAACTGCTCAAACTTACCCCATATCTCAATTTTGATTGAGATTTAAGCATTTCCGCGATTTAAGCTTAATTTTTACAATGTATATTCTATTGATACACAGATAATTTAAGATATATTCTATTTTTTTGGAATGAAGGGTTGTAGATTCCAAAAAATATCCGTTATTTTGCACTCCCATTTTTAGGGATACCGTATTAAAACCCATTGCGTCATGTCAAAAATTTGTCAGATTACCGGAAAGAAAGTCATGTCAGGAAACAACGTTTCGCATTCAAACCGCAAAACGAAAAGGACTTTTTCACCAAACCTTCAGTTGAAACGTTTTTATGTTCCTGAAATGGACGAATGGATTACTTTGAAAGTGAGTGCAGCCGGCATTCGTTTGATCAACAAAAAAGGCATTTACGCTGCATTGTTGGATGCCGATAAAAACGGCCATCTCTACAAATCATAGAGCCATAAAGAAATATGCTGAAGCTGCTGTTGGCCACCGACAGCAGCTTTTTTTATTCTTAATTTTGCCACAAACAAAATATTTTCCGTTTTGGGAAGTTTTGGATTCAGGACTAAGCAAACCCATGACCCAAAGATACCTGTTTCTTTTCTTTATTATTTTTTTTCTGTCCGTTGGTGCCAAAGGCCAGCACAAAGCACTTGTGAAAGGGCAGGTGTCCGACGAAAAAGGGAAATCCATTGAACTTGCCCATGTCACACTTCCCAACGGGAAAGAGGGAGTAACTACCGATAGCAGAGGGCGCTACGAAATTCGCGTTCCGGCCGACACAACGATTGAGCTTACTTTCTCGTTTTTGGGATTTCGTCATGCTACCTCCACATTGAAACTTCGACCGGGCGAAATCAGGATTCTCAATATCAGCCTGATACAAGTAGCCTCTGATTTGCCTACGGCTGAAGTCCATGGCGCTCGCTCCGCCGTTGGAAGCATTTCCAAAATCAGCCCTAAAGCCGCACGCGAATTGCCCAGTTTCAGCAGCGGCATCGAAGATCTTATCAAAACCCTGCCCGGCGTTTCGTCGAACAATGAACTCAGCTCACAATACACCGTGCGGGGTGGAAATTTTGATGAGAATCTGGTTTATGTCAACGGGATCGAAATCTACCGGCCGTTTCTGATTCGCTCAGGACAGCAGGAAGGCTTGAGTTTTCTTAATCCCGGAATGATATCAGGCATTAGTTTCTCGGCCGGAGGCTTTTCGGCCGAATATGGCGATAAGTTGTCATCGGCACTCGATATCACCTACAAAAATCCAACTGAAAACGGCGGAGCGGTTGCCTTGAGTTTGTTGGGCGCCGAACTGAACGTTGAAGGAATCAACAAAAAAAGGAACCTGACCTATTTGGCTGGCGCTCGCTACAAAACAACCCAATATATTCTGAATGCATTGGAAACCCAAGGTCAATACCGACCCGATTTCATTGATATTCAGTCGCTTTTAACTTTCAGACCCAGCCTGAAATGGGATTTCTCTTTGCTTGGGTATTATGCACGTAACAATTACAAACTCATACCGGAAACGCGTCAGACGAGTTTTGGCACCCTGAGCGAAGCCTACCGATTGATGGTTTATTTCGACGGGCAGGAGGTGGATCGTTTCGAAACAGGCATGGGCGCTGCCACACTCAGTTTTCGACCACACAATAATTTAGATCTCCGTTTGATAGCCTCGGCCTACAACAGTATCGAAAGTGAGGCCTATGATATTGAGGGTCAATATTGGATTGGAAAGCTAGAAAACAGTCTAGGAAGTGAAGAGTTTGGCAATGTGGTACAATCGCAGGGTGTTGGCGCTTTTCTAGATCATGCCCGCAATGCCTTTCGTGCTTCGGTGGCCAGTATCGAACACAAAGGAACCCTTGCTGCCGGTCGAAACATCATCAAATGGGGGGCGCGATACCAGTTACAACAAATCAACGACAAATTGAGCGAATGGGAAATGATTGACTCGGCAGGATTTACACTTCCTCGTCCTGTCGAAATTCCCGGACAGGCCGACCCATTGCATTCGGATCTTTTACTTAATCAGGTAGCCAGAGCCAATCACCGCCTTCATTCGAACAATTTTAACGCTTATCTGCAAAACTCGTGGAATTTAGTCAGCGCAAATCAACACGAATGGTCGTTTACTGCCGGCATTCGCACCAATTATTGGGGCTATGGCAACGAATGGACCATCAGCCCGCGCTTCAGCGCCTCGGTAAAGCCTAACTGGGAAAAAGATTTCCATTTTCGTTTCTCAGCCGGAGTTTATACCCAGCCACCTTATTACCGCGAAATGCGGCTTTTCAACGGCCAACTCTACAACCATCCACAGTCGCAAATATCGTATCAAGCCATTGCCGCAGCCGATTATCGTTTTTTTGCCTGGCGCCGGCCTTTTGTTTTCACCTCAGAGGTATATTATAAATATTTCGACCGGCTGATTCCATACGAGGTGGATAATGTTCGTTTACGCTATTATGCCGATCAACTTTCGGTAGGTTATGCAGCCGGCCTCGACATGAAAGTGAACGGCGAATTTGTGAAAGGTATCGAAAGTTGGGCCAGTTTTTCGTTAATGAAAACCGAAGAAGACGTCATTGGCGACCATTACACCTATTATATTAATACGGACGGGAAACGTATCACTCCGCAAAGCATCAATCAAACCATTGCCGACAGTGTGACGGTATTCCCCGGCTTTATTCCTCGCCCCACTGACCAAAGGTTCCAATTTGCCCTGTTTTTTCAGGATTACATCCCCAACTATCCCACCTTCAAAGTCCATCTGAAGCTCGTTTTCGGCGCTCGTCTGCCATTCGGACAACCCAATACCGAACGCTATCTGCAAACGCGACGTATGCCCGAATACCGGAGGGTGGATATCGGTTTCAGCAAACAGCTTTTGGGCGAAGATCGTAACCCTTCACGTATGGCTGTACTCAATGAAATTAAAAACATGTGGGTCAGCCTCGAGGTGTTTAACCTGCTGCAAATCAGCAATACAATATCTTATTTATGGGTGAAAGATGTGAACAACATCCAGTATGGTGTTCCCAATTTTCTTACACCCCGGCAACTGAATCTGAAACTCGTGATGGAGTTTTGAACCTTTTTTCGGATTTATTGTTTAATGTTTCAAAGTTTCAATGAAACAGCACATACCTGCTGTTGAACATCACATTAAACCATAAAATTTACGAAAATGACAAAAGTTAAAGACCTTGTATTCCCAAGCCTTCCTTATGCTTACAATGCTTTGGAGCCTCACATTGATGCTATGACGATGGAAATTCACTACACCCGTCACCACAAAGCATATTTTGACAATCTGAATGCAGCTGTCAAAGATAGTCCGATGGCTGATCTCTCGTTTGATGAGCTTTTGGCCAACATCAGCAAATATCCTGTTGCAGTCAGAAACAACGGCGGCGGTCATTTCAACCACGAGCTGTTCTGGTCGGTGATGTCGCCCAACGGCGGAGGCAAACCCGGTGGCGAGCTGCTCAAAGCCATTGAGAAGGATTTTGGCAGTTTCGAAGCATTTCAGGAATTGTTTAACAATGCTGCCAAAACCCGTTTTGGAAGCGGCTGGGCCTGGCTTGCGGTGAAAGCCGACAAAAGTCTTGCCGTATGCAGCACCCCAAATCAGGATAACCCCCTGATGGATGTTTCGGAATGCAAAGGCACCCCAATTTTGGGATTAGACGTTTGGGAACACGCCTATTATCTGAAATATCAAAACAAACGTCCCGATTATGTTGCGGCATTCTGGAATATAATCAACTGGGCTCAGGTTGAAAAAAATTATGCTAAAGCCCTTTAAATCAACTATGTAAAATAAAAAAAGCGCAATTATTGATTGCGCTTTTTTTATTGGTTTGTACAATCTCTTTTATGAGAAAGACAGAAAAGCCTTTCGGATACGGCCAATGGCATCCATCAATTGTTCCTCGCTAATCACAAGCGGTGGAGCAAAGCGAATGATATTGCCATGAGTGGGTTTGGCAAGCACGCCCAGTTCGGCCATTTTGACGCAGATATTCCAGGCCGTTTTGCTTTCGGGTGAATCATTGATCACCACAGCGTTGAGCAGTCCTTTGCCACGTACTAAAGTGATGAGTTTGGTTTCGCTCATCAGTTTATTCATTTCGCTGCGGAAAATTTTTCCAAGATGTTCTGCTTTTTCGGCCAGCTTTTCTTCGGCCACAACTTCTAATGCGGCAATGGCAACCCGGGCTGCCACCGGATTTCCCCCAAAGGTAGAGCCATGTTCGCCGGGTTTGATACAGAGCATGATTTCATCATCGGCCAGCACTGCCGAAACCGGATAAGCACCACCGGAAAGAGCTTTACCCAAGATGAGAATATCGGGACGAACGCCTTCATGATCGCATGCCAGAAGTTTTCCTGTACGGGCAATACCGGTTTGAATCTCATCGGCAATAAAAAGAACATTTTTGGCTTTGCAAAGGTCATAAGCGCCTTTCAGATAACCATCGTCCGGAACAAAAACACCGGCCTCGCCCTGGATGGGCTCAACGAGGAAACCTGCCACGTTCGGATCTTCCAAGGCAACTTCAAGAGCTTTTAAATCATTGTAAGGAATCACCTCAAAGCCAGGAGTGTAAGGACCAAAACCACCACGCGAGTCGGGATCGGTTGACATGCTCACGATGGTGATGGTGCGTCCGTGGAAGTTGTTTGCACAGACAATGATTTTAGCCTGATTTTCGGGAATTCCCTTTTTGGTATAAGCCCATTTGCGGCAGAGTTTCAGGGCTGTTTCATCGCCTTCGGCACCCGAGTTCATCGGCAACACCTTGTCGTAACCGAAATATGAGGTGATGAATTTTTCATAAACGCCCAGCACATCATTGAAAAATGCCCGTGAAGTGAGCGTTAAAGTCTGGGCCTGATCAACCATGGCATTGATAATCTTTGGATGACAATGTCCCTGATTAACAGCTGAGTAGGCCGACAAAAAATCAAAATACTCTTTGCCTTCGGCGTCCCACACCAAGGGGCCGCGCCCTTTTGACAATACAACAGGCAGGGGATGATAGTTATGGGCACCATACTTGTCTTCTAATTCCATGGCCTGAAGGGATGAAATCTTCTCTTTCATAAGCATAATTTTGTGAAAATAGATTTATTGTGAATAAGTTAACAATTAACGGCAAAGTTAAACAAAATAGGCGTAGCAACAATGGTTGCTGTAAGATTTTCATAAACATCTTGAATTACAGGAATTTATGGAATTAAAGCAAATGCCTGAACGGCAATAGCAGCCACTCGAAAAAACGGTTGATCAGCGACCGTCGTTTCCATTGTTCGTAGTCGAATTTATCGCTATTTTGTAGGGTCTGATAGATATGGTGGTCAACCTGTCGAACAATGGAGGGTTCGGTTCCAACGAGAATAATTTCATACATATAACGAAAGCTGCGGTAATCAAAATTGGGTGAGCCAACGCTAAATGTTTGTCCGTCCACAAGCAAAAGCTTGGCGTGAAGGTTATGCGGCATATACATTCGGATACGCACTCCTGCCAGATGAAGCGGTCCGAGATATTTGTTACGCAGGATATCAACTAAATTGACGTCGGAACGTTTCGGGATAACCACTTTTACCGTGACCCCACGTTGGGCTGCCTCCATCAGCGCCTTGCGAAGTTTATAGCCCGGAAGAAAGTACGGGCTCACGATTTCAACCTTATTCTGCGCCTTATTAATCAGATAGATATAGCGTTTCATGATTCGCTGTTTGGTAATGGAAGGCATGTCGCGCACTATTTCGAAGTTACCGTATCGAATGAGTCGTAAATAATTATCCTTGGCGAAAACATATTTGTTGTAGATTTCAAAATCCTGTCGGAAAATCCTTTTAAAAGCTAAGGACAGATTTCCTTTGATTCGGAGCACCGATTCGCGCCAGTTGAGGTTGTATTCGGTGAAATTTGACGAGCCGATATAGGTGATTTCATCGTCAATGAGTAAAATTTTGCGATGGTTGCGACGATGCCCGCGGGTAAAAACATCACTGTTAAACTTGATCTTTTCGAAAAATCGCACTTGTGCACCGTGGGCAGTAAGCACATCGAAAAAACCATCGGCAACTGCCGAACCGCCCCAGGCATCCACTAACAGTTTCACTTCGACTCCTGCCTTGAGCTTTCGCAGAAGAACATCTCTTACCCTAACCCCAACAACATCATTTCCAATGCGGTATGTCTCGATATAGATATAATCGTGTGCTGCTTCCATATCGCTTACCATTGCATGGTAATAGCGTATCGGGTCGGAAAACAGATGATAAGGCTCTTCGAGGGTAAACATACAACCGGGCTGAAGACAAGGTTCAACAAAGATAATCGAAAACAATCTTCAAACAATTCCGGCCAATGTTTTCAGATATCCTATCATCATTTTTTTCTGGGACAATATATTTTATTCTTCAAGACTTCTAACGGATTGCGGATTCTGGGGGCTATCTTCTGACAAGGAAATTTTGACTCCGATTTATCACCATGCGCTACACCTGAAAGAGGTGAATCCGTTTCCTGTAATTCATCAACACCAAATGAACAATTTGAGACTCTACGTTTTAAATCAGACTTTTTTTACACCAATAAGATTATCCGAACGGCAAAAAGTCGTTTGAAAAGAAAGAAAAAGACATCCGGCAGTCCCTTCATTTTTCAAATATACATCTATCTTTGTCAGGATAAATCACAAGAAATATGGCAAGACGAGCGTCAGTCACAGCGATATTTTTTTTCGTTTTTACGTTTTCGGGGCTTCTTGCTGCCGATATTCCCGACACGCTCACATTGCGGATTGATTCGATGCTGCGAATTGTATCAGGCACAGCGTCCGATTCGGTAAAAGTGAACACTTATATTGCACTGTCGCAAGAGGTTGCCTTCAGCAACATCAAGAAATCCATGCTTTATGCCGATCAGGCCAGTGAAATTGCACGCCTTTCTGGAAATCGAAAACTCATGGCCACTGCCTCTTATCATGCCGGAGTAGCCTGTTTCAACTTAGGCCTGCTGGAACAAGCCGCTACTCATTTTTATGAATATTTGGAATATGCGAAAGGCACTGGCAACAAAGATGATATCTCACGCGGACTCATCAACATCAGTGCTGTTCAGCTTCAAATGAAACAATTTGACAAAGCTGAAGAAACACTGCTCAACGGACTTGATTTTTATCTTCGCAACCAGGATGGTATTGACGACTCGCTGACCAAGGCTATTTTGGCCTCTATCTATAACAATTTGGGAATTGTTTCGAAAGAAAAAAACGATCTGAAAAAGGCCGAAAGTTTCTATCAGAAAGGTATAGCTTCGGTTCAACTTCTTAAACCCCAGCATCAGCTTCATGCCAATTTGATGAACAATCTGGGGATGGTTTACATCCTTCAGAGCGATTATGATAAAGCTTTTTCTGTTTTGACTCAGGCTCTTCGTTTGCGCGAAGAGAATGATGATGTGGCCGGAATTGCCGCATCGCACCGCAATCTGGGGCTGTACTACGAAAAAACGATGCAAACCGCAGAGGCCAAAAAACATTATTACCAAGCTATCCGATATGCCCGGCAAACCGGAAGTCCGGCCTTGCTCGAAGGTATCTATTCCAATGTGTTTGAGCTCTTTAACTCAACACATCAGGCCGATTCTGCCTTGAAATATCTCATTTTGCTGAACGAACAACTCGATTTGCTTAACCATGAGGAAACGGCCAAAGTGCTCACTCAGATGGAGCTCAGTATGCAGTTTAAAGAGCGCGAACAACTCCAAAAAGCCGAACAAGAACGAAAAGAACAACAATACCTTTTTATCGGCATGCTTCTTTTTACCATCGCCATTATCATCGGGCTGCTGTTTTTCCTTTCTCAGGCACGTCTGAGACGAGTAAAATTAGAAAAAGCCAACTCCGAATTGGCTAACAAAAACCTTCAGTTGACCAAAGAAAGTTTAGAAATTGAACTTGAAACAAAAAATAAGGAGCTGGCTACTAATGTGATGTACCAGCTCAGAAAAAACGAAATTGTTGACAATATCGTTCAGAAATTGCTGAAGCATTCGCATCAGTTTAAATCGGAAAACAAAGAGCTGATTCAAAGCATCATCCATGACCTTGAAAAAACCATGGAAGAAGATGTGTGGAGCGAGTTTGAGATGCGTTTTCAACATGTTCATAACGATTTCTATCAGAAACTCAACGAGATACGGCCTGATTTAAGCCCGAATGAAAGGCGCCTTTGCGCTTTCCTGAAACTGAATATGACCACCAAAGAAATAGCTGCCATCACCGGGCAATCGCAACGCAGTATCGAAGTTGCACGCACCCGCCTGCGCAAAAAACTTGACCTTACTAATTCCGAGCAAGGCTTGATTGAGTTTTTATCTCAATTCTAATTTATTCATTTTCTCATACTTACCTTTTTTGTAGCAGAAATGTTGCATGAGTTATAATGGCATGCGCCATTTTTGTGCTATCTATTCATGATAGGTATATGATATTGCCACCATAGTTTTGCATCCGAAAACTGATGTTCGATTTATGACAACCCTCAGCGACGATAGCAAAGCAAAACCAGAAGAAAAACAGCTTGAAGAAAGACTGATGAGCATTGCCGAGCGAAATCAAAATCTCGATCAGGCTTTGAAGAAAATTCTTGATGCGGTAAGTAACCCAAAAGGCAAGAAATCAAAAAAATAATCCCATTATTTTTAATCCAACAATAGTTAATAATTATGAATCTATTTTTATCATTTAAAAAACTGACGCTTGTTCTCGTAGTTTTTGTTCTTTCTGCAGGGATAGCAATGGCTCAATCGTCTGAACGCAATGTTACCGGCATTTTCCCTTTGTTGGAAAATTTTGAAACAGGGGCCAACCCTCCTGCCGGATGGAGTGCGTTTGACATTGACGGCGACTACCCGGCCTGGGAAGTTGTTGATGCCCTTAGTCATGATCCCGAGGGAACATATTGTGCTTTTCATAGCTATGGTACGAGTGCTCAGGATGGTTATTTGGTGACACCACAACTCAGCATACCGGCCAGCGGGCCCGTTGTACTTTCGTTCTGGAGCATGATTATTGACGCAGAGTATTATGGTAAAAGCAGTGTTTTAGTAAGCACCGACGGCAATGACCCTGCTACAGCCACTTATAACGAAATTTGGACCGCAACTGAATTGATTGAAGATTGGGCGCAAATCAACATTAGTCTTTCGGATTATGCAGGGCAGGACATTTATATTGCCTTCCGCTACGAAGGTGACTATGCACACGTCTGGGCCATCGATGATATCGAAGTCAGCAGCAGCATCAACACCGATCCTAAAATTGTTGTCACCCCGGTTGCTGTGAACGCTGTCGGACCTGTAAACTCAAATGTTCAGAAAAAACTGAAAGTCAAAAATACCGGTGTTGACAACCTTATTTACAATATGACGGTTGAATACACCGGTACAGCAAGCGGCTGGATGAACATGAGCAGCTACACCGGCAATATTACCGGCGGTTCTAACCAAGAACATGTGCTCACTTTCAATCCCACCGGACTAGAATTAGGTACATATACAGCCGTGATCACCATCACCAGCAACGACCCATCCACACCAACCCTTACCGTTCCGGTAAATTATGAGATCATCGCGCCCGCAACAATTGGCATTGACATTATGATACCCGACTATACCTTCCCTTACGACATCAGTGAAAACGGCAAGTTTGTTGCTATTTCAGGCTTTGGCGAAGGGGGATCGTTATGGTCGAAAGAAACCGGGCTGCATAATATCAGCGGTACTGAGCCTTCGGCTATTTCCGTTTCTGAAACCGGTATCATTGCCGGAGATGACGTGAATCCTGCCTATGGCGCCACCATGGCCGGAACATGGAACTATCAGACCGATGAATGGACTTTCCTTGGCGTGAATCCTGCTGTTGGAACACCTTCGGGCTCCGATTACAACTACTGCTGGGGAATGACAGCCGATGGACAAACCATTGTAGGGATGCAGTATTTTCCAAACTACACTTACAAAGCCTTTAAATGGACTCAAGCCGGCGGTTACGAGATGATTGGAAACATCATTCCTGAATCTAACCGTCCGAACGGAATCAGTAATGATGGCAGCGTTGTCTTCGGCTGGGCCGATCTCGCCAATGCTTCACGCTCTCCTGTGATTTGGTTCGATAGCCAACTCATCAAAATTTCGCCCAACGACTATGGTGAAGCCAGTGCGGCATCCAGCGACGGACAATTTGTTACCGGAACCTCCGGCAGTAAAGGTTTCCTATGGTCGAAACAAGATGGAAGCACCATTTTCTTCGACAACAGCCTCAATGCTGGTGGGATTAATCCGGTGGCTGTTATGGGCGATGGAACCATCTTCGGATTCACCGTAGAAGGCTGGCCTCCATTCCCCGATGCACGCCGTGCTTTTGTCAGGCTGACTGATGGCGAAATGATGACCTTCAACGATTATGCCATCACCCGTGGCATGTTCGAAGCCGATGAATGGCTTTTCTTCAGCATCAACGGTGTAACCCCCGATGGCAACAAATTCATCGGTGCCGGAATCAACCCCAACGGCGAGCCGGTTTCCTTCCTCATTGATTTTGCTGCCGAAATACCCACCATCGTAGTGGCCCCGCTCGCACTTGATTTTGCATTATGGGAAGGTCAGACACAAACCAAGAACATCACCATCCAGAACACCGGCACCGGCAATCTGGAATACAACACCGTCATCCATTATCTTGAGGCTGCTGCCAATGCCGGTTATATTGCCAAACCTGCCGCACCTTATCAGCCTATCGAAGGGTTCCACAAAGGTATTGCCGGCTTTACCGTCAAAGGCAAAATTCAGCCCCAGTTTCCAAACGCAAGACGTAGCGAAAATCCGATGCCGGCTATGAAGCCCATCCACAACCAACTTACCTCATGGGAAAAACCAACCATCACACTCACCGAGAAACATGCTGCCCGGAGTGTGGAAAGAGGAAGTCATCAACTCCATTATGATGGTGACAATGTGGATGCTATCGGACTTGTTCAAGGAGGATCATTCTTTGTAGCCGCCCGATTCCCTCAGGAAATGGTTAATGCTTTTGCCGGAGCCAGCCTGACACAAGTGATGGTTTACGTCAACGATATGCCTACAGATGCAAAACTTTATATCTGGGGACCCGGAACAACCGAAACTCCAGGTAGTGCAATGGTCGAACAAAACGTTGCTGTAACGCCGATGGCATGGAACACACTTACCCTGACAACCCCATTAACGCTCGATGGCAACGACATCTGGGTGGGTATGGGCTATACCAACGAACCCGGTACATTCATCGCCGGTATTGATGGCGGCCCGGCCAACCCCAACGGATGCTTCCTGCGCGAAGCTTCGAGCGAATGGGAACGCCTTACCGACTATGGCTTTAACTCCAACTTCAACATCCGCGCCAACCTGATTCTAGGCAGCGGCGACTGGCTCTCGCTCAATCCCAACGAAGGAATTGTGGAAGCCGGACAAAGCCAGACCATTGTGGCCACAGCCAATGGCGACCTCCCGGCCGGACAATACGAAGCCAACATCATCATCCAGAGCAACGACCTTGCTACGCCTCAGGTTGTCATCCCGGTAACCCTCGGCGTAACAGTTGGCCTCAACGAAAACACAAGCAGCAGCCTGAGCATATATCCGGTGCCGGCCAACCGCAATATCGAAATTCGTTCCGATGTGAAAATGGTTTCTGTAACCATTTACAACAGCCGCGGACAAATCGTCATGGAAAAAAATATGCAACAAAGCCTATCGGCAAACCTACCGATTGAGCAGCTCCCGGCCGGAGTCTATCATCTGCGCATGAAAGACATTGCCAACAAAGAGCACAGTAAGACCTTGGTTAAACAATAGTTGAGTTTTTTTTAATTGAAAAAGCTGCCCACTGAAAAGTCGGGCAGTTTTTTTTATCTTTCCGTTAATCCGGATAACGATGCTCCCATTTTCCAAAACAGCGATAAAAAAGCCGGGTTGCCCCAGCCAAACATTTGATAACTTTGCCATCTCAAACTCAACATTCAATCGAAATGAAAGTATCGGTCGAAATCAGTTTCTATCCGCTCGACAAGCCTTTTGTGCCGCCTATCAAAGATTTTTTGGAACGGCTTCGGTATCACAGTGATATTGTGGTGAAAACCAACGGAATGAGCACCCAGATTTTTGGCGAATACGGGCATGTGATGGACATTCTGAAGGCAGAAATCGGGAAATCGTTCGAACAGCCCTATGGTGCTTTTGTGCTCAAAGTAATCAATGCCGATTTAAACCACGTGGATGGCAGCCGCTGATTTTTATTCGCTTTTTCTCGACAACCTCCGCCATACCACCTGGATTGAGGCCATCGCCGTGTTTTTCGGATTACTGAGCGTTTGGTATTCGGCGCGCATCAACATCTTGGTTTATCCGACGGGCATCGTAAATGTAACGATTTTTGTCTATATCTGTCTTCGCGCCGGATTGTATGCCGATATGGCCATCAATGTGGTTTATTTTGTGATGAGCGTTTATGGCTGGTACAACTGGCTTAGGCCGCGCGAAAACAAAACTGTGCTGCCCGTTCGTTTTGCCGGAAAACGAATCAATCTTTTTTCGCTTGGGGTTACCCTCCTGCTGTTTTTTGCCATCCGCACAGTGCTGATTCACTACACCGACAGCACCGTCCCAAGCATTGATGCCTTCACCACAGCACTTTTCATCATTGCAATGTGGCTGATGGCCACCAAACGTGTCGAAAACTGGATTTACTGGATTGCGGGCGATGTAGTTTCGGTACCCCTCTATTTTTATAAAGGGCTGGTTCTGTCGAGTTTCCAATATCTGGTTTTTCTTGTTCTGGCGGTGGCAGGGCTCATTGCCTGGCGAAAGGAGGCTTTGAATGGTTAAAAGTATTGCCATTCTTGGCCCCGAATCAACCGGCAAAAGCAGTTTGGCCGCAGCATTAGCGCAGCATTATCATTGCGAGTGGGTTCCGGAGTATGCAAGAGAATATCTTGAAGGAAAGACAGAAAGATATACTATTGAAGATGTAGAAAAGATAGCTGCCGAACAATTCAGCCGCAATGAAGCTGCCTGCAGGCAAGCCGATTCACTCTGGTTTGCCGATACCGAGATGCTTGTTTGCAACATCTGGTGTCAGGTAGTTTTTGGTGTTATTCCGCAATCTATTGTTCATCTTACCGAGAAACAGCAATTCGACCTGTATCTTCTCTGCGCTGTTGATCTTCCGTGGCAACCCGACCCCTTGCGCGAGCATCCCCACCGCCGGCAAGAGCTTTTTAACCGCTATGAAAATGAGTTAAAGCATTTACGATGGCCTTATGCCATCATTCGTGGGCAAGGAAACGAGCGCACAGAGTGCGCCATCGAGGCTGTAAATTCATTACTTTTGGCTGATGATGAAAAAGCCTGAACACGTTCTTTTTCTCGCTCGCTGGTATCCCAACCGCTATGATCCCATGCCCGGATTGTTTATCCGGCGTCATGCCCAGTCGCTTGCAGTGAAGCGAAATGTTGCGTTGATTTATTTGCACCCAACCGACGACCCCAAATTGCAGAAAATGGAAACGGTTGTTCAGAAATCGCAGCGTTTGCTCGAAGTTTTGGTGTATTATCCGCAAAAAAACCGTACGAATGGATTGATTGCAAAATTCCTCAGCGCCTTCTCTTTCGTCAGAGCAATGCGTTATGCAACGAAACGTTTGAGAAACGAAGGATTCTATCCCGATTTTATCCATGTTCACGTACTCACCCGATTGGCAGTTTTCGCATTATATTATCGCATTTTCAAAGGAATCCCATACGGAATCACCGAACACTGGTCGCGCTACCTGCCACTTCGCAATGAGTTTGGAGGCCGGCTTCGCGTGATGCTGACCCGCTTAGCCGTGAAACACAGTACGTTTGTTACCACCGTTACGCATAATCTGGCTGAGGCAATGCAGAAGCATCGGCTTCACAATCCGCGTTATGTGATTCTGCCCAATGTAGTGGACACCCATCTTTTCAGACCGGAAATAACACGGATCGAACGACCTTTTACATTCGTCCATGTCAGTTGTTTTGAAGACCGATCAAAAAACACTTCGGGTCTTTTGCGCAGCATCGCCCATTTAGCTGAAAACCGGCAGGACTTCCGTTTCGTGCTCGTTGGCGAAGGCCAGGATGAAGCTGCCATGCACCGTTTGGCCGATGAATTAAGATTGCAGCCGCCAACAGTCGTTTTTACCGGTCTTTTGGAAGCCGATGCGCTTGCCACGCAGATGCGTCAGGCCGATGCTTTGGTTTTGTTCAGCAATTACGAAAATATTCCGGTAGTCATCCCCGAAGCTTTTGCCTGTGGTCTGCCGGTCATTGCCACGCGGGTGGGCGGTATTCCGGAAGTGGTCAACGAACTAAACGGACTGCTTGTTGACGCCGGCGACGAAGATGCGCTAACAGCTGCAATGGAAAAGATGATAAGCGAAGCTGAGAGGTACGATAAGTCGTCAATCCGAAAATCGGTTGAAGCAACCAACAGCATGGAAGCCGTGTGCGAGTTCTTATGTATGCTTTATGATGGGATTATTCCGGAAGGCGGAAAGTGAGCATGGGAATACCCAACTGAAAAAAGTCGTCTTTTCCCACCTTATCTTTAAAGATATAATCGAGCCACGTTCGTTTGTGTGCAATGAAAGCACAAAGGCTCACCTGATGGCTTTCGCAAAAAAGTTTCATTGCTTCCCTTGGTGAGCCGGTGCGGATCAGCTCAAAACGTATCCTCCCCCGGTTCATTTCCTCCTGAAAAGCCTGTTTGAGCTCATCCATGGCCATAGGCGCTTTCTGGTCACGTTCATCAAGAACAAAATGTACGACGTGGATAACAGGATGATGTCGTTTCGTCAATCCGATCAATTGGTTGATGACACTGACCTCGTGCGGACTGAAATTGGTGGCATACATGATCTGGTTGCTGGCAGCCCATTGATAGCCAACGGGGATGGCCAGCAGAGGTACGTTCACTTTTGACATCAGACTTTTAGCCATACTCCCTTCGAGAAATCCTTTTCGCCCCTTCCCTGAAGTCCCCATCAGAATCAAATCGGGTTTTTCTGTTTCGGTCAGATGAAGAAGTTCCATTTCAGGATCACCGCCACGGAGCACGGTTTTGATTGCAATATTGTCAATCTTGTTGTTACGAATTTGGGCTTCAAGATTGTTCTTTTTTTCTTCCATAAAAGCATTTGCCTGAATTTCCATCTCGGCTAAAAGCTCACGGTTGAAAAAAGTATCTGAATCTAATGCTCCGGGGAAGCTGCTGTTACCCATCAGCACCTGATCCATAAAAGCATGAAAAAGAATGACCTCGCCGCCTGTAGCTTTAAGCAAATCAATGGCATAGGGGAAAAGCATATTGTTCTCTTCGGAAAAATCGGTAGATAGAATGATCTTCATAATGCATTGGGATTATGGCCGTAAAGTTAATAAATTATCAACCTTGATGCAAATGAAAACCCGCTTTAAATGGATACGCGGCTTAAACAAAAGGCAGCTCAATTTTTTCTTTAAATTGAGCTTTTTTCTTGTATTCCGGCAATCTCATTCAACCCACAATGTTCAAATCCGAATCCGACAGGATACTTTCAAACAAATAATTTAAAATGCAGTTTATCAACTATTTACATGTATTAAATTTTGTATTTCAGGATTTCACGATTCGAGCGGACAACAAACGTTGGATTTTAAAACTTTTTTTTTGTTAAATTCGTTTTCAGTGTACAAATACACACTATTTTTGTAGTGTTGGCCGCAGGCTCGGCCAAAAATAACGAATCAATAACGGGCTGTTATGATTGCACTCATTCTTTTCGGCATCTTCTCCCTCATGGCTATTATGGCTATTGTAAATGCCATTAAAAAAGCACCTTATATCGAAGAGCCAGATCAATTCGATTCTTCGGGCTCGTAGTTTTGGGAGATCATTAAAAAAGCCGGTTTATCAGCAAACCGGCTTTTTTTTAGCAACCACATCCGCAACCATGATGTTGATGTTCTGCTTCGTGCCCGCCGCAGCCACATCCTTCATGACCATCGTGGTAGTGGTGGTGATTTCCGCCACCGCAACAGCCATCGTCGTGACTGCCACAGCCACATCCGGAAGCCACAGGATTAAGCTCGTCGTAGGTGGCTTCACGTACATTGAGCACCTCGCCTTTGACATATATCCCTTTTCCGGCATAAGGATGATTAAAATCCATGCTCACCGTCTTGTCGTTGATGGCCAAAATCTTTCCGTCAAAAGGATTGCCATCTTCATCCATCATCGGCACCATCTTTCCCACTTCCAAATTATCTGGTTGCAATTGTCCATTAACCATAAAAACTGTTTTGGGCACCTCCATTAAAAGATCGGTCATAAACTCGCCAAACGATTCGGCCGGTGTAAGGGTAAATTCAAATGAATCGCCCGATTTTAATCCGAGCATCCTGTTTTCAAAACTTTGCATCACACGACCGGTTCCAAAAACCATAGTTTTGGGTTGATTCACAGTGGCTTCTTCGATCAATTCGCCAGCGGCATTGTTCAATTGAAGGGTGTAGGCAATGACACCCACGCGATTTTTTTCAATATTCATAAAGTTCGAAATGTTCGTTTTTGCAATGACGCCTCAGTCGTCATCGGGCAAAAGTAAAGCTTTTTTATTATTTAGAATGATTTTAAATTAAAAAAGCTAACAAAGTTATTCCGATGATGCTTAACCAAAACGGGAGAGAAAAGAGAAAAAGCTCTCGTTATTGGGAATTCCGAGTTTTTTTCGAAGGCGATAACGGGCCATATCAATGCTTTTTGCATTTTGAAAGGTGATGGCGCCGATTTCTTTTGTACTGAGGCCCATTTTCAGGAAAGCGCAGAGTTTCCGTTCGTTGGGCGTCAGATCTCGATAGATATTTGCAAGCTTATTATAGAAATTGACATGTACCTCGTTGAAGCGTTTTTCAAACTCGAACCACAGGCTTTTGTTCATCGCTAAGCGGTAATTTTTTTCAATGTTAGCGGCTAATTTGCGCGCCTTGGGGTCGTTGGAGCTTTTGAGTTGCTGCACATCTTTCATCAGTTTTTCGTTAAGCTGGCTATTTTGCACCAACCGGATGCTGATATTGGCCAGTTCATTTTTCTTTTGTATCAAATCGTTTTGAAACTCTTGCTTAAGTTCAGTAAGATCACCGAGTACTCCGAGAATCCCTTTCAGCTCATTTTCTTTATTCCAAACGGGCACTTTTGTGAAGACCAGATCATGTTTTGAACCATCTGCAATAGTTACCTGGATTTCATAACGGACGAGATTCACTTTTCTATTCAGGATTTCCTGGTCGTATTGTTTGTGTATTAAAGCTGAGGCGCCATCGAACAATTCATAGTAAGTGTTTTGTTTATCAAACGAAGCATTAAAAGTTTCGGCAAACGACCGATTGAAAGTTAATATAACACCATTGGTATCGTAATACACAAGCGGATAGGGAGTAACATTGAGCAGGTTTTCAAGAAAAGAGTTCGTATCAGTAATCGTCCGGTTGATTTGTTTGAATTCTTCGATATAGCTGACGATTGAGAGGAGGTTTCTGACTCGTGCCTGCAACTCGACGACTTCAATTGGTTTACGGATGAAGTCGGCTGCACCGGCATCAAGGGCCGTTCGCAGATTTTCGGGGCTCGTCATTACGCCAGTAGCCATCAACACGGGGATATCAGCTGTTTCAGAATGATTTTTTAGATGAGAGATCAGTTGGATTCCACTCATTCGGGGCATCTCCCAATCGGTGATGATCAGTTGTGGCAGTTTTTGCAATGCAAGCTCCACGGCTAGGCTACCGTTGTTAGCCTGAATGAAATTGTAGTTTTCGAAATGATTACCCAAAGCATCGAAAATGGATCGAATGGCCAAGGGATCATCATCAACCACAAGGATGGTCAGTTCGTTCTTCATAGCTTGTTCAGTGTTTTGTTCAGTGTTTTTCGGTGGCCGGGCCGACGAGTTTCGTCAGCTCTTTAAATCGTACATTATCACAATGATATACAGCTTGTTCTATCTCTTTTTTCCATTCACTTGCAGGATCTTCAGGCTGCGGATGAAATTGTTGGAGCACTTGCATAATCCGGCTCATCTCAAACACCTCATAAGTTTTCAATGGAGCCAGAAGCTCTGAATGATTCTGCATGATCTCCGAAAGCCAATTGAAATCGGGCTTAAAATCGAATTCCATGTCCGTTGTTGCTGTCTCGGTTCCCTCTGTACAGTCGGGAAGAGTGAACCAGAAAATCACCGGTTCCCCGACTTCGCTTTGGAAGCCAATTGTACCGGAATGGATTTCGGTCACCATCTTACAAAAAGCCAGCCCGAGTCCGGTGGACGACATAGGTGATTTTGCTGTAGCAGCATGAACAAAGGGATCGAAAAGGGTGGAATGAAGTTCTTGGGGGATGGCGATTCCATGATTGACGATTTCGGTGCGAAGGCAGTCATTTTCTTTTTTTAAATTGACCATCACGGGCTTATCGGGATCGGAATGCAGAATTGCATTGGTAAGCAAATTCTCGAAAAGACGGGCTATCAAAGCTCTGTCGGCTTTCAAACGATAGTTCCCTTCGCTACTGACACGGATTTGCAGGGATTTATCACGAAGCGTGGGGCTAAGATCGGCAATCACCTCCCCAAGTAAATCTTGCACTTCGAAAAGGCTGTAAACAGGCTGTATTGGCGATTCTTCGTGTTTGCTCAGGTCAAGAATATTAAGCACAAGCCGGAGCATCCTTTTGGCCGTTTCGTGAAAATATTCCAATTTTGACCCCGCTGATTGTCCCGAGCTCATCCCAAGTATAGAATAGAGTGGATTTTTCAGATCGTGAACGACCATGCCGGTCATGATCCGATTCTTTTGTTTCAAAGCGGTCAGTTGTCGGTTCGCTTCGGACTCCTTTTCGTTGATTTGAAGCTTAATTGTAGCATTTTCAATGTTTAACCGATAAATCTGATCATTTCTGGCAGCAATTTCCTGTTTTAAATGATGGGTTTCCTGTTTGAGCTTTCTCCACTTAAAAAACAAAAAGGCGATCACCATTAACAGAAAAAGATTTAAAATAACAAGAAAATAAATCCCTGGAGTATCCATCCGGTTGGTAATGGTCAGAAAAGTGGACAGTTCAGCCGGTTGCATTGATAAAATCTTAGTTGCCACAAAGATACAGCAAAAAATGCGCAGAATAATGCAAGAAAACTGATGGCCCGGTCAAAAAAAGACCAAAAAAAAATCGCAGATAATCGGTTTTACTTCACATTAAAATGCATTACCGGTTTGTCATCGAGATAAAGCTCAAAACGGTCGTTTAGTTTGGTTGGGCCTACTCCGGCGGGTGTTCCTGTAAAGATATAATCGCCCTGTCGGAGCATGACAAAACCTGAGACATAAGATATGATTTTCTCGAACGAAAAAATCATATCGTTGCTATTGCCCAATTGTCGCCATTCATCATTGATTTTCAGGCCAAACCGTATTCCCTGATCCCGATTAAAATTTTTTAAAGGCTGAAATGGACTTACCGGAGCCGAGAAGTCGAAAGCTTTTGCCACTTCCCAGGGGAGCCCTTTTTGTTTGCATTCGGCTTGCAGGTCGCGGGCTGTAAAATCAATCCCGACAGCAATTTCATCGAAGTATTTATGGGCAAATTTCTCTTCGATACTACGGCCGCTTTTACACACTTTGAGTACCAGCTCCACTTCATAATGCAGATCGTTGGTAAACGACGGGTAGAAAAAGGGATTATGCGGGGGCAGCAAAGCCGTATCTGGTTTCATAAAAAAGACGGGCTTTTCGGGAAGCGGATTGTTCAATTCTTTCGCATGCTCCCGGTAATTTCGGCCAATACAAATAATCTTCATGCTCTATGCCTTATTGTTTGACAGTTGCACATTTCGACCAGACATCCTGAGTCGGATTCCGGTGATCAGTTTTTTGGTAAAAAGCGGGAATTCGCCCTTCATCATCCAGTCGTAATAGGAGGGCTCGTTCAGAAAGACTTCCGAAACGCTTTTCCCTTTATGTTTTCCAAAGTTAAACACTTCATCGCCCGATTGATCGTAGATAATCTGGCCGGCGAGGTCGGCAAAACGATGATGTGCTGAGAATTCATGCAGGGCTTTTACATCGTTCACGACAGGTTTTGTCAAATTGCCTTCCTGATCCTCATATGTAGCAAATTCATAACGATCTAACTGAGCTTTCAGAATTTCGAAGGTGGCATAAGTATCAGCTTCGGCCGAATGTGCATCAGTGAGTTCTTTCCCGCAAAAAAAACGGTAAGCGCCTTTGAGTGTGCGTGGCTCCATTTTCATGAAAATATTCTGCACATCAATCATACTACGGTTCGATAGATCAAACGGAATATCGGCACGAAGAAATTCTTCCATCAACACCGGGATATCAAACTTCAGGGCGTTGTATCCGGCCAGATCACATCCCAGTAGAAACTGTGCCACTTCGCGACCTATCTCCCTGAAGGTTGGAAGGTTTTGCACATCGGCATCCGTAATCTTGTGGATAGCCGAAGATTGCGGCGGAATCGGAATTCCGGGGTTCACCCGCCAGGTCTTTTGTTCCTCCCTCCCATCGGGTTGTACCCGCAATACACTGATTTCAATCAGGCGGTCAGTCGTAATGTTCAGACCTGTTGTTTCAAGGTCGAAAAAAGCCAACGGGCGTTTCAGTTGAAGTTGCATAGAAAAAAAATAAGGGTTGGGGTATTCCCCAACCCAATGTTTCATATTTTACAGATTAAATGCTTCGTTCCGGATCAAAGCCTTCAAGGAGGTCTTTCATCTTTTTCAGGAACATCCCTGCCAAAGCGCCGTCAACCACGCGATGGTCGTAGGCCAAAGCAAGGATCATGATATGACGGATGGCAATGACATCGCCATACGAGGTCTCGATGACGGCAGGTTGTTTGCGGATTGCACCGACGGCCAGAATGGCTACCTGAGGCTGATTGATAATAGGTGTTCCGGTAAGGCTGTCGAACGAACCAAAATTAGTAATAGTGAAAGTACCTCCCTGAATTTCATCGGGTTGAAGTTTATTTGCACGGGCTCTGGCAGCCAGATCGTTCACATTTTTGGTGATTCCAAGCAGGCTTTTCTCATCCACATTTTTAATTACGGGAACAATCAGGTTTCCGCTTGGCAAAGCTGTAGCCATGCCGATATTGATATTTTTGCGCAGGATGATGTTGTACCCATCCACTGAGGCATTAATCTGTGGATATTCTTTAAGGGCTTTTGCAGTAGCCTCAAAAAAGATGGGAGTATAAGTAATTTTTTCGCCTTCTTTTTTCTGGAAGCTGTCTTTCACCTTGTTGCGCCAGTTGACGATATTGGTCACATCCACATCAATAAACGAGGTGACGTGAGGCGAAACTTGTTTTGACATTACCATATGGTCGGCAATCAGGCGTCGCATGCGATCCATTTCGACGATGGTATCGCCGCTTTCGCTGGTCACTTTCGGGGCTTCGGCACGGGCAACGGCCGGTTTGGCCGGCTGGGGAGCCTGAACAGCCTGTATTGGCTGCACGGCAGGCAACACGGTTCCGCGCGATTTCAAATAGTCCAGCACATCGTCCTTGGTAACACGCCCGTCTTTGCCGCTTCCAGCAATTTTATCAAGCTCGGCAATCGAAATACCCTCTTCGCGGGCAATGCTTTTTACCAAAGGTGAATAGAAGCGGCCGCTTTCTGGTATGGTGGTTTCTTCTTTCGGGCTTGTAGGTTCGGGGACAAACGGAACTTCGGTCGGGGCAGCGGCCACTTCGGCAGCAGCCTCAGAAACCTCATCTGAACCATCAAGCGAAATGATGGCAATAGGAGTTCCAACAGCCACCACATCGCCCACCTGAAAAAGATGTTTGATCAATTTGCCTTCAACTGGCGACGGAATTTCAGAATCCACCTTATCCGTCGCAATTTCAACTATTGCATCGTCCTCGGCTATCATGTCGCCGGGCTGTTTGATCCAACGTGTAATGGTGGCTTCGATGATGCTCTCGCCAAGCTTAGGCATAATAATTTCAAATGTTGCCATATATCCTTTGTTTGAATTTACTCTTTTACTTTACGAAAATGCTTGAAACGCAATTTTGTTCAAAACGAAAGGCAAAATTACGATATTTTTTGTTTGTCCGGTTTTCAGTGTGAGGCAGGCCGTATTTTCCCAACCGTTTAAGTATGATGACTCTGATGCTAGTAACAGGCAATAAAAATGCGGAATAATCTGTCGGCAAAAGAAAATGTTTCAAAGTTTTTTTACCTTTGCTAAGTTCAAAATGATTGAAAACAAATACGATTTCGAATGGAAATAAGTGAAAACCAGGAAAATAGGGACGGATTATTTTCGAGAGCAGTGAGGGCCGGAAAACGGACTTATTTTTTTGATGTAAAAGTCACCCGCGACGACGAGAAATATCTTACCATCACCGAGAGTAAAAGAAGGTTCAACAATGAACTTGGCCGGTTTTACTACGAAAAGCACAAGTTATTTCTATATAAAGAAGATTTTGAAAAGTTTTTCAAAGGGTTAGACGAAGCGATGCATTTCATCGAAACCGGAGAATACCCTGCCGATTATCACAGCGAAAGCGAGGATAAACAGGATTTTACCGATGATTTTTCATTTGAAGATTTGAGTTAAACCCAGAACTGATTCATAGGCTCTGCCTGCCGTTTTCAAAACGATACAACTATTTTGTCAGGTTTTGGATTTTGGATCAATTAGCCGGTTTACAAACCAAAGAAGGTAAAATTTGACTATTTTTGTACCCCTGTTGCGCCATCGCAAAGTTGATATCTTTCAAACTTACAATGATTTATGGGTAAAACCATTGCCATAACAAATCAAAAAGGAGGAGTCGGAAAAACCACTACGGCCATTAATTTAGCTGCCAGTTTAGCCGTCCTCGAATACAAAACCTTGTTGATTGATTCCGATCCACAGGCCAATGCCACTTCGGGTTTGGGTTACGATCCCCGCGAGGTGACCTCGAGTGTGTATGAGTGCATAATTGAAGACCTTGACCCGCGGCAGGTGATTCGCGAGACCAATACGCCCAACCTCATGCTGCTACCAGCACATATTGACCTTGTAGGCGCTGAGATTGAGATGATTAATCTGAGTGAGCGCGAAACGATGATGCGTCGGGTGATTGATAAAATAAAAGACGATTACGAATTTATCATCATTGATTGCAGTCCTTCGCTTGGGCTGATCACGGTGAATGCACTCACGGCGTCCGACTCGGTAATCATCCCTGTACAATGCGAATATTTTGCACTCGAAGGGTTAGGCAAACTACTGAACACCATCAAGATAGTTCAGTCGCGACTGAATCCGTCCCTCGACATCGAGGGTATTCTGCTGACTATGTACGACGGTCGTTTACGACTTTCGCGTCAGGTAGTTGACGAGGTGAAGACCCATTTCCAGCAAATGGTTTTCGACACCATCATTAACCGAAACACCCGACTGAGCGAGGCGCCAAGTTTTGGCGAAACCATCATCATGCACGATGCCACCAGCACAGGTGCCATCAACTACCTGAATCTTGCCAGAGAAATTCTCCAGAAGAATCATCTGGTCAAACAATCGAATGAATAACATTTTGAAATATAGAAGGATTTAATAAGGTGAGTCAGGACAAATACAAAAAACGCGGATTAGGCAGAGGGCTCGAAGCAATTTTGCAAAGTCCCGAAACGGATATTACCTCCACCGATATTTCGGGCAATTATGTTGCCGGAGCGATAGCCGAGATTGAATTAGATAAGATTACGGCTAATCCGTTTCAGCCCCGCAGCGAGTTTGACGACATGGCGCTTCGCGAGCTGGCTGCTTCTATTCAGTCGCAAGGTGTGATCCAGCCCGTTACGGTACGCAAAGTGGATGTTGACAAATATCAGCTCATCTCGGGCGAGCGAAGACTCAGAGCCTCAAGGCTTGCAGGGCTGACGACAATTCCGGTGTTTATCCGCATTGCCAATGATGAGCAGATGCTCGAAATGGCACTCATCGAAAATATCCACCGCGAAAACCTCAACGCCATTGAGGTGGCCATTTCTTATCAACGCTTGCTCGAAGAGTGCAACCTCACTCAGGAACAACTGAGCGAAAAGGTAGGAAAGAACCGTAGCACAATCACAAATTTCCTGAGGTTGCTCAAGCTCCCGCCCGAAGTGCAGATTGCCCTGCGCGACGGACACATCAGCATGGGGCACGCACGCGCCCTGATCAACATCGAATCGGACGTGGATCAGCTTACCATCCTTCAGAGAATCATTGACAACGAGTTAAATGTCAGACAGACCGAGGCCATCGTCAGAAACCTGAACAATCCCGCACCTAAAGAAAAGAAGGCTGCCGTTCAGACCATCCCGTTGATTTTCAAACAGCAAGCAAAACAATTTGCCGAAAAAATCAATGCAAAGGTTGACATAAAAAGGTCGGCCAGTGGAAAAGGCAGTATCGTCATTGATTTCAGCAACGACAGTGAGTTTGAACGCATTATGTCCAAACTCAACAACCTTTCATAAACCATGAGGCCTGTCCTGTTGCACCTTCTGTGGGCCATCATTTTTTGGCCCATCATTTTGCCGGCGCAGGAAGTTGCTACAGCCCATGGGAGCGATTTTAGAAAAACTCATTCGCCTCACAAAGCCTCCATTTACTCAGCCGTTTTACCCGGACTTGGTCAGGCCTACAATCGTAAATACTGGAAAATTCCAATTGTATATGGTGGCTTTGCCGGACTTGGTTATTTGGTCTCAATCAACACCACGGAATATCGCCTTGCCAAAGATGCCTTTGTTTATGTTTCTACAGGCGCCGACTATCCTACTGAAAATAAATACGTTGGTCGTTATTCTGAGACAGATTTAATTTCAATACGCGATTATTATCGTCGGAATGTGGAGCTAAGCTGGATACTGACTGGAGTATGGTATTTGCTGAATATAGTAGATGCTACCGTTGATGCCCATTTTTTTGATTACGACATTTCGGACAACCTGAGCCTTCAAGTCGAGCCATCTGTACAACCGAGCCACCCCATTACAAACGTTTCCGGTGCAGCAGCCACAATTATGTCACCTGTCGTTGGAGTAAGCATTAACCTGAAATTCTGATCATGGAACCTCTTCGAATTGTGCTTATCGGTTACGGCCGGATGGGCAGGATGATTGAAAGCATTGCCATTGAGCGCGGGCATCGTATCATTGAGATCATTGACAATGCTGGAGAGCTGAACCTCTTAGTCAAAAAAAAACATGATGGAAATGTTGCCATTGATTTCAGCCAGCCGGAAGCAGTGGAGACCAACATAAAAAGCTGTTTTGCAATGGGCTTGCCGGTTGTGGAAGGCACAACCGGATGGCACGAACGGCTTCCCGAAATTCAGCATGACGTTATCCGGGGCGACCATTGCCTGTTTTACGCACCTAATTTTTCCATCGGCATGAATATTGCCTTTGCCCTGAACCGGCAATTGGCAAAGATGACACGAAATACCGGATTCACGATCAATATTTCCGAAATCCATCATATTCACAAAGTTGATGCTCCGAGCGGAACTGCCATCCGATTAGCCAACGATATCCTGGAGCATCACAAGGAACTGACCGGTTGGACGATAGAGAAGACTGAAAACAAAAATCAGCTTCACATCGAAGTGGAGCGCATTGGCGAAGTGAATGGCATTCATCAGATTACGACCAGTTCGCCCGATGAAATGATTTCATTACGTCACGAAGCTTTTAATCGGCGGGGATTTGCGCTTGGGGCAGTGATGGCTGCCGAATTTGTCATTGGGCGTAAAGGTATTTTTACGATGGATGATCTTTTGAACCTCAATTGGTAAACACTTGCACAGCCCGATACGCATCCTGCTGATTATGAATTATTAACTCAAAAAGATAGATACCAAAACCCTTTTCTTTTTAATTTAGCCGCCTCTTAACTTGGAAAAAATGCTTCAACTTGTTCTTCTTCTTCCTGCCCTGCTCACTATTCCAACCGTGTTTGGATGGAAAGTTTTTGAGAAGGCCGGGCAAAAAGGGTACGTCACCCTTATCCCGTATTACAATTTATTTGTTCTGCTTCAGCTTATTAAGAAACCTTTCTGGTGGTTTCTTCTGCTGTGGATACCTTTTATCAACTACTTTGTTTACATGCTGATGCTCATTGAGTTGGTGAAAGCTTTCGGGAAGAACAAGCTTTGGGAACACATCGTGGTTGCGGTATTTCCATTCATATATCTGCCTCTTTTATCCGACGAAAAAGACGCACGTTATCAAGATCCGACCACGATCAAAAGAGTTAAAAAAGGCCCGGTTCGCGAATGGGTTGACGCCATTTTGTTTGCCGTTGTTGCGGCCACTATTATCCGTACTTTTTTGTTTGAAGCATACACCATCCCCACCTCAAGCATGGAGAAATCGTTGTTGGTGGGCGACTTCCTTTTTGTGAGCAAGATGAGCTACGGGCCACGACTACCAAACACACCGCTTTCGTTTCCGTTTGTTCACCACACCATGCCATTCAGCGAGACGGCCAAATCGTATGTGGAATGGATCAAATGGCCATATTACCGTTTTCCGGGTTTAGGAAAAATCCAGCGTAATGATGCCGTGGTGTTCAATTATCCGGCAGGAGACACCCTGAGTGTTCGTTTCCAGAGTAATGTGAGTTATTATTCGTTGGTCAGGGAATATGGTCGTAACCGGGTGTGGAGCGACGAGCGTAATTTCGGTAAAATCATTGCCCGCCCGGTGGATAAACGGGAGAACTATATCAAACGCTGTGTTGGTTTGCCCGGCGATGTGATTCAGATTACCAATGGCGAACTGAGTGTGAACGGACAGCCCAACCCCACACCTGGCATCATCCAATATCGCTATAAGGTGGTGACGGATGGCAGTACGATCAACCCAAAAACGCTTGAAAAGTATGACATCACCGAAGGGAAAACCAATGCCGTTTATGGCGAATACACTTTCTGGATTAGCGAACAAGTAGCCAACCAACTCAGGGCATTGCCCACCATCAAAGAAGTGAGCCGTATTACCGACCCGGCCGGAGAATGGAATCCCGAAATATTCCCAAACAGCAGCGATTATCCCTGGAATGTGGATAATTTTGGCCCGCTCGAAATTCCAAAAGCCGGCCAGACTGTTGAGCTCAATCTGAAAAATCTGCCCCTCTACGAACGCATCATTCAAACCTATGAAGGCAACGCCCTTCAGGTACAGGACAGCGCTATTTTGATCAATGGCAAGCCGGCAGATCACTATACATTTAAGATGAACTATTATTGGATGATGGGCGACAACCGCCACAATTCGGCCGATTCGCGTTATTGGGGCTTTGTACCCGAAGATCACGTGGTTGGAAAAGCCGTTTTTGTCTGGCTCTCGCTCGACAAAAACAAGCCTCTCTTTGGCGGGAAAATCCGGTTCAGCAAATCCATGCGTTTTGTAAAATAAATCAAGAAAATGAAAAAAGCCACTATTGAAACCAGCAAAGGCACGATGGTGCTCGAGCTTTTTGATGATGATGCACCAGGCACAGTTGCCAATTTCGTTAAACTCTCGAAATCAGGATTCTACAACGGTTTGAAGTTTCACCGTGTCATCCCTAACTTTGTCATTCAAGGCGGATGCCCCAAAGGCGATGGTACGGGTGGCCCGGGCTACACCATCCCTTGCGAACTCACCGGCAAGAAACAATTTCACGACCGTGGAGTAATCTCAATGGCCCATGCCGGACGTAACACCGGCGGTTCACAGTTTTTCATCTGCCACAATCGTCAAAACACTGCCCATTTAGATCGCAATCACACCGTTTTTGGAAAAGTAATTGAGAATGTGGAAGTGGTTGACCTTATCCGTCAGGGCGACACCATCGTATCGATCACCATTTCGGAAGAATAAATCACAGACAAATGTCACTCAACAAAACCCGGCTTTCACGGGTTTTGTTGTTTTAATGCCAGGCTATTTACAATCTGAATATCTCATAGCTTTTTTCTAATTTTGCAGGAAATTAAGCAGTTCAATGACGAGAACGGGCAATACATTCAAAGGCAATAGCCTGAAAGAAAAGGAAGAAGTTGTGATTTCCGCTCCAAAGCCGGACAAAGCACCTGTGCCCGATAAAAAAGAAGACAGAAAACAAGCTAAAGAGAAGAAAAAATCCAATGGCAAACGCTTTCGCTGGCATCCCGATCCACGCTGGGTTACCCTGTTTGGGGTTCTTTTTTTGCTTTTGGCCGCCTATTTTGCATTGTCATTCATCTCATTCTATCTCAATTGGTTTAATCAGATTACTGACGATTATTTTTCCGACCTTCCGATTGGCATCGTACTTTCCGATACTCAAATGGGTATTCATAATTGGTCGGGCAATTTAGGTGCATTTTTAGCCCAGTTTTTCGTCAAGGATGGTTTTGGTCTCGGCGCGTTTTTTCTTGTTTTTCTTTTTATCATCATCGGCATCCGTTTGGTGTGGAAAAAACAATTGATCACGGGTTGGGGTATCTGGAAATATGCCATGATGAGCTTATTGTGGATACCACTACTTTTCGCTACACTTTTTCCAACCGATCCGTTAAACACCTTAGCAGGCGCTACTGGTTTGTTTTTACACTCCTACACATCGGCAGTGCTCGGAAAAGCAGGCGTTGTCATCAGTCTGGTATTTATTTTTATTGTTTTTCTCGTCTTTACCCTCCGGCAACCATTGAGACTTTTTGGCCGTAAAAAGTCGGAACCCGAACTTTCACAGCCGGCACAACAGACTGTTCAAGCCATTGACAAATACAACACCGTTGAATTTTCCGTTGAAGATGATGATCCGGAAATTCCGGGAACAACGGGAATTATGCCTGAAAGAGGCAATCAACTGAAAGACAGCCATAGCATTGACATGGATATTGAGTCCGTTCTTTCCGAAAAGGCAGAAGCGCTAAAGAGCAGCCCTCTTCAGGAAGATGAAATCGAGCTCGATGTGGCCGATGTGGTCACCGAATCGGTAAAAGCCAAAGGCAGCATTGCCCATCAGGGCTTAGACACCCTTTTCGACCCTACGCTCGATTTACCCGATTTTAAGCTTCCGCCTTTAGACCTGTTGAGTCAGTATGGCGACGGCACGGTGAATGTTGATCGTAACGAGCTGGAAATCAATAAGAATCGTATTGTCGAAACATTGAACAATTATGCCATTGGCATTGAAAAAATCAAAGCTACCATTGGTCCTGCCGTTACGCTTTACGAGATTGTGCCCGCTCCCGGGATTCGCATTTCGCGGATTAAAAGCTTAGAAGACGATATTGCCCTTAGCCTTTCGGCCATTGGCATCCGTATCATTGCACCCATTCCAGGCAAAGGAACCGTCGGCATCGAAGTGCCCAATCTAAAGCCCGAGATCGTTTCGATGCGTTCTATCTTAGGCTCTGAACGATTTATCTCGAGCCATTATGAACTTCCTTTCGGACTTGGGAAAACCATCTCCAACGAGAGTTATGTGGCCGACCTGACCAAGATGCCGCATATTTTGATGGCGGGAGCTACCGGGCAAGGAAAATCGGTCGGCCTCAACGCCATCATCACCTCGTTGCTCTATTGCAAACATCCGGCCGAACTCAAATTTGTGATGGTTGACCCGAAAAAGGTGGAACTAAGCCTTTTCAGTCGTATAGAGCGGCACTATCTGGCCAAGCTTCCCGATTCGGAAGAAGCCATTATCACCGACACGCGTAAGGTGGTTCGCACCTTAAACTCACTGGGTATTGAGATGGATAACCGATACGAGCTGCTCAAAGATGCACAGGTGCGCAACATCAAAGAATACAACGAGAAATTTCGCAACCGTAAACTCAACCCTCTTGGTGGTCATCGTTTTCTGCCCTATATTGTGTTGGTCGTTGACGAGTTTGCAGATCTTATCATGACAGCCGGCAAAGAAGTTGAAGGCCCCATCACCCGTCTGGCACAACTTGCACGCGCCGTTGGTATCCATCTGATCATCGCCACACAGCGCCCCTCGGTAAATATCATCACCGGCACTATCAAAGCCAATTTCCCCGCACGTATTGCCTTCAGAGTGATTTCGCGTATTGACTCTCGCACCATTTTAGACAGCGGCGGTGCGGATCAGTTGGTAGGCCGGGGCGATATGCTCCTTTCCACTGGCAACGACCTCATTCGTTTGCAATGCGCTTTTATTGACACACCGGAGGTAGAACGACTTACAGAATACATCGGCTCGCAACGCGCTTATCCGGATGCATACCATTTGCCCGAATATGCCGATGAGCAAGATGAAGTGGCTGATGTGTTTGATGCCAGTGAACGTGACGAACTTTTTGAAGATGCCGCCCGCATTATCGTACAGAACCAGCAAGGTTCGACCTCGCTTTTGCAACGCAAACTCAAACTGGGCTACAACCGCGCCGGACGCATTATTGACCAGCTCGAAGCCGCCGGAATTGTCGGGCCATTCGAAGGATCAAAAGCTCGCGAAGTAAGAATAGCCAACGAAATGGCTTTGGAACAGTTTTTGAAAGATTTAGACGCAAAATCAAATCATAACCTATGAAAAAATTCAGCTTAAGTCTGTTGATCACACTTGTATCTGTCGGGAATCTTTTTGCGCAAAAAACGGCCGACGACCTCCTCAAACAGCTCATTGACAAAACACGAGCTATGAAAAATACCAAAATCGAGTTCGTTTACCGGATGATCAACACAAAAGCCGGCATCAACGAGTCGAAACCGGGTATCCTGTACGTGAATGGCGATGCTTACCGAATCAACCTTGACGGACAGTTAGTGATCAGCGATGGAAAAACCGTATGGACCTATCTGGAAGATTCCAACGAAGTGATGGTGAGCAATGCAGGCGCCGACGACGAAGCCATTACGCCAAACAAACTGCTTAACAATTACTCTAAAGAATATAAAGCAAGTTTTGTGAATCATGCTCAAAACACTGCCAAAGGGATTAAAACCATTGAATTGAAACCACATTCAGGGAAAAAATTTCAGAAAATGCAGTTGGGTGTCAACGAAGACAGGCTTCAGTTGAGCAGCATCACACTGTTCGACAACGGAGGCAATGTCTTTGTGTATGAACTGAACAAAATGACTACCGACAACCAAATTGCTGCTGATTTTTTCAAATTCAATCCAAAGCAATATCCCGGCGTTGAAGAGATTGATATGCGATGAAGTACTCTTTTCTCTTTTTCACATTTTTCATAATCGTCCCTTTTACTCAAGCCCAGGTTAACACCGAGCGCTACTACCAGGATTATCAAACCAAAGGCTATATGTTTAGCAATGCTTTTGGATTTAATTTTGCATCGGGCAATACCCAATATTTTGAGTTAAGCAACACGTTTCGAGGCGACTACAACGGTGAACGGGAAGATTATATGCTGATTGCCGAATACACCTATAAAACCTCCAAAGGTGTCAAGGCAGCAAACAAGGGCTTTTTGCATCTGCGAAGTTTTCAACAAATTGGCTACCAGCATTTTTTTCAAACGGAAGAATATACTCAGCTCGAATTCAATGAATTTCTGCTTCTTCGCAGCCGGTTTTTGCTTGGAGGCGGGTTCCGTTTCGACCCGGTTGCCCTTGCCGACAGCGCCATACGAAGCAAAAATACCCTCAAAGCTTTTGTTGGCACCGGCTTGTTTTACGAGTTCGAACGATACTCAACCGACCCGGTTGAAACCTATCATCATCTCCGCTGGTCGAGTTATCTGAGTTTAGTGTGGGCTGTCAATCCCCATACCGGAATCAATTTGGTCAATTATATCCAGCCGGTTCCTTCTGATTTCAGCAATTTTCGCTATTATTCAACCTTAAGTCTGAGCACTATGCTCACCGGGAAGCTTTATTACGACCTCGCCTTTAATTTTTACAACCGCAGCAAACCCGTAGGCGGCAAAAAAAGCATTGACTTAGAAGCCCGGAACACTTTCAGATATAAGTTTTAACCCAGACCCCAAATGTCAGAAACCAGCAAAACCCCGATTCGTTTGTGGGCCGAGGGCGACCAGCCACGCGAGAAACTCATGCACAAAGGCAAAAGCACACTCAGCGATGCCGAGCTGATAGCTATTCTCATTGGCTCAGGCAATTCTGACGAATCGGCCGTTGAACTCAGCCGCCGTATTTTGCGTGAGAGTAACGACAGCTTAGTCAATCTCAGCCGGATGAGTATTTCTGAACTGATGAAATTCAAAGGCATTGGCGAAGCTAAGGCAGTCAGCATTGTTGCGGCTTTGGAGTTAGGTAAACGGCGCCGAAGCGCTGAGGCACACGAACGCAAAACGGTCACTACGAGCAAAGATGCTTTCGAAACTATTTATGCCCAGGCATCGGATCATGCCTACGAGAAATTCTGGATCATCCTATTGGATCAGGCAAAAAAAGTCATCCGCATCGTCGAAATCAGCGATGGAGGCATTGCCGGCACAGTGGCCGATCAGCGAAAGATTTTCAAAACCGCTCTTGCACACAATGCCACAGCCATCATCCTCTGTCACAATCACCCATCGGGCAACCTCAAACCAAGCGATGCCGATAAAAAAATCACCGACAAGCTCAAACGATCAGGCGAACTACTTGACATCCAGGTGATTGACCATTTGATTGTTGGCGATGATCGTTATTTCAGTTTTGCCGACGAAGGTCTGCTTTGAAAAATCAAACTAAGCGAATATAAAACCGCGATTTTCTTCAATATCATGGAAACCATTCAGATTTTTACTTGCGGTTTGAAAAATAATTTCTACTTTTGCACTCCAATTTGTAAATCAATTTTTCAATTATTAATCAATTCATTATGAACCAGTACGAAACCGTTTTCATTTTAACTCCCGTTTTGTCTGACGACCAGATGAAGGAAGCGGTAAAAAAACATCAGGATTTCCTGAAAGAAAGTGGTGCTGAGATTGTGCACGAAGAGCACTGGGGCATGCGTAAGCTTGCATATCCGATTCAGAAAAAATCCACCGGATTTTACCATTTGATTGAATTCAGGGCCGAAGGCGAACTGATTGCCGACTTAGAAACCCAACTCAAACGTGATGAGCGCGTCATGCGTTTTCTGACCGTGAAACTCGACAAGCATGCTGTTGCTTACAACGAGAAAAAACGTAAAAAGGCACAAGATGCCGCTAATGAAAAAGGTGAAGCCTAAGCTTCGGAAATCACAAACCTAACATTTTTTCATCATGTCACAAGGAAGTACAGAAATCAAATATTTGACTCCCATTGCAGTAGATACCAAAAAGAAAAAATACTGCCGCTTCAAGAAAAACCGCATCAAATACATTGATTATAAAGATGCTGATTTTCTTCTGAAGTTTGTCAACGAACAAGGCAAGCTGCTGCCTCGCCGCATCACCGGCACTTCAACAAAATATCAGAAAAAAGTGGCACAAGCCGTCAAAAGAGCCCGCCACCTTTCGTTAATGCCTTATGTGGCCGATTTACTTAAATAAAGAAGGAGGAGAAATAACATGGAAGTCATTTTGAAACAGGACGTACACAATCTGGGCTTTGCTCAGGATATCGTCAACGTAAAAGATGGTTACGCACGTAATTATCTCATTCCTAAAGGATTAGCCATTATTGCTAACGAAACAAACCGGAAGATTCTGGCAGAAATGAAAAAACAACAGACCTTCAAAGCTGAAAAAATTAAAAATGAAGCTGCTGCCATTGCCAAAGCACTCGAAGGTTTGAGCCTCCGTATCCCTGCCAAGGCAGGTACTTCCGGCAAAATTTTTGGCTCGGTTAACTCTGTACAGATTGCCAATGCCATCAAAGAAGCCAGAAACATTGAACTGGATCGCAAAAAAATCCACCTCAACGAAGAAGGCATCAAGGAATTGGGTAATTACAAAGCCAAAATCAAATTGCACAAGGAAGTACAGTTTGAAATTGATTTTGAGGTTTTTGCCGAGTAAGCCTAAAAAATTGATACTTTTAAGCCCGGTTTTGTTAAAAAGACCGGGCTTTTTTATGCTTACGAAAAATCAAATTAAACATATCAGCAGTCTCAAAATCGGCAAGTACAGAAAAGAGTCCGGTGAGTTTGTGGCCGAAGGCAGCAAGGTGGTGGAAGAGCTTCTTGCAAGCAAAATTGAAGTGCTGGGGGTTTATGTCACAAAAAACTGGGTTGCAAAAAACCGAAGTTTCAATTTTGCTTTTGCACCCGAAGAGGTAAGTGAATCCACGATGGAGCGCATGAGCCAGCTCACCCAACCTCCTGGTATTCTGGCACATGCCCGCATACCTGCCTCGAAGGCTTTGCCAAAGAGAAAATTTGGGCGGCTTAGCCTGGCTTTGGACGGTATCAACGATCCGGGAAATTTAGGCACCATCATTCGCACGGCAGAGTGGTTTGGTGTGAACGATATTTTTTGCAGCCCCGACACCGTGGAAGCATTTCACCCCAAAGTCGTTCAATCCGCCATGGGGTCGCTTTTCAGAATGAATACTCACGAAATAGCTCTAGACCATCTCCTGCAGGATGCCATCGGGCAAAAGGTGACGATTTACAGCGCTTTGATGGACGGGCAAAATCTATACTCCTGCAAACTCAAAGCGGAGCCTGTGATGGTAGTTATTGGCAGCGAGTCGCACGGAATACGCCACTATTTAACTCCTTTTCTCGGTCAGGCAATCACCATTCCTGCTTTTAACCGGAGCCGCCCCGAATCGTTGAATGCCTCAATAGCTACAGCCCTCATACTGGCCGAGTTGAACCGGCAATTCAATTCATAAAAAAGTAAAAAGCAGGATACAAATAAATATTAAGATATGTTAAAGGAAAAATGCTGTCATTTACACCCGTTGACGGCCAAAAAGATGTAATTTTACACGCAATTTATACTTATACCATGTATCTGAAACTTATTTTATTGAGCGTCATACTGATTGGCATTGCTTTAGCCGGTTTTGCCGTAAAAATGTTTTTCATCAAAGGGGCAGAATTTAAGAAGTCATGTTCGAGCACCACACCCAACGGCGAACGCTTAGGTTGTGTGTGTGGCGGTGGCGAAGGCAGTTGCGAGCGGCGAAAAGAAGGTGTTGAAGTTCATGCACATCCTCACCATTAAAGCGATTCGGCTGCAATACATTTTTTCAAGCCTTCGGTGGCAAAAGTTCCGTAACGATGATCGGGGGTCCAGTAAATGAAGTAAGCCTCCAGTCCCGGAACTGTTTTGATGACGTTTTCAGCTTTTTCAAGACCCATAACAAGGAAAGCCGTTGCAAAGGCGTCGGCAGTCATTGCATCATCGGCCATCACTGTCACACTCAGTAAATTATGATCAACCGGCCGGCCCGTTTTGGGGTTGATGGCATGTGAATAACGCTTGCCATTCATCTCAAAATATTTTCGATAGCTTCCTGAGGTGGCCAGGGCTTTGTTTTCGAGCTCAATGATTTCCTGTATAACCCGTTTGTCGTCGGCGTTTTCGCTTGGTTTTTCGATGCCCACCCTCCAACGCTCGCCTTTAGGTTTGGTGTTACGAGCAAAGATCTCACCTCCCACATCAATCAGGTAACTTTTTATTCCCTGCCGGTCAAAAAAGGCTGCAATCAGGTCGGTAGTATATCCTTGGGCGATGGCATTGAAGTCAAAGCGCATATTTGGCATATCCATGCTCACGGTGTCGCCTCTCAGATGCACTTTTCGGAAATCTACAAGATTGCGGAGGCTGTCAATTTGCCGATCATTAAGCTCGAGTTTATTTTTGCGATGAAAGCCCCAGGCCTGAGCCAAAGGCCCAATGGTGAAATCGAAATACCCATCAGTGAGAAGGCTCACCTGAAGTGATTTATTGAAATTATCGCGAAAAATACGATCAACAATCACTCCACTATCACCATTATTGATGCGGCTAATCAGTGATTTTTCTACCCATAGCGATACCGATTCGTCCACCGCTTTGAGAATTGAATCAACCTGAAGGCGAAAGTCGCGCTTTGCGGCATCGTAATAGGTTATGGCAAAATAGGTTCCCTGTGCCTCACCAGCCAGATTGAAACGTTCTAACTTGTCAGCCGGATTACACGATGTCACACAAAACAATCCAAGCGTAAGGGATAAATACAAAAATCGTTTCATGACGAAAAGATAGAATACCGACAAAAGTAAAAAGAAAAACGGCCTTGAAGGCCGTTTTTCTTTTTTAAGATTAGTTATTCGTTTTATCCTCCAAAATCGTCGTAGGCGATCATTTCTGAAGGCACGCCAAGTTCGTCGAGCATCTTAAAAATGGCGGCATTCATCATTGGCGGACCACAGAGATAATATTCAATTTCTTCCGGCTCGGGATGGTTCTTCAGGTAGTTGTCCAGAATCACCTGATGAATAAAACCAGTATATCCATTCCAGTTGTCCTCGGGTTTAGGTTCTGAGAGGGCAACGTTAAACTTAAAGTTGGGGAAATTCTTTTCAATATCCCGAAAATCGTCCATATAGAACAGTTCTCTCACCGAACGTCCGCCATACCAGAAGGTTGTTTTGCGATCGGTTTTTTCGGTATGAAACAGATGGAAGAGATGTGAGCGCATTGGAGCCATGCCGGCGCCTCCGCCGATAAACATCATCTCGCGTTTGGTAGGCTTAATATGAAACTCGCCATAAGGACCCGATACCATCACCTTATCGCCAGGTTTGAGCGAGAAGATGTAGGAAGAACAAACGCCCGGGTTGACATTCATGAACGAATTGGTCTTTCGATCCCAGGGTGGTGTAGCAATACGGATATTGAGCATCACGATGTTACCTTCGGCAGGATGATTGGCCATTGAGTACGCCCTGAACTGTTCTTCGGTATTTTTCATCTTGAGATCCCACATCTTAAACTTGTCCCAATCTTCGCGATATTCTTCTTCGACAAAGATATCTTTGGAGAAGTCAACTTCCACCTTGGGCACATCAATCTGGATGTATCCACCCGATTGGAAATTGAGTGTTTCTCCTTCGGGAAGTTTTACGACAAATTCTTTGATGAAGGTGGCAACGTTTCGGTTCGACACAACCTCGCATTCCCATTTTTTGATCCCGAAGATTTCGGCAGGCACTTTAATTTTCATATCGCCTCTCACCTTCACCTGGCAGCCGAGCCTCCAGTTATCGAGTTGTTCTTTTCGGGTGAAAAAGCCTTTTTCCGTCTGCAAGATTGATCCGCCACCATCTAACACCTGGCAACGGCACATTCCGCAAGTCCCGCCTCCGCCGCAGGCCGAGGGAAGAAAGATTTTTTCGTTGGCCAAGGTTGACAACAGTGACGAACCGCCTGTAACGGTAATATCCTTGTCATCATTGATATTGATTTTAACCGGGCCCGAAGGTGCCAGCTTCGCCTTGGCAACAAGCAGCATGGTCACCAAAAGAACGACAATCACCAAAAAAACAATTGTACCCACCAACAGTGGTCCTGACAGGGTTCCTAAAAACAACATTGTTGACATGTTTATGATTTTTTAGCTATGTTAGATTTTAATTCCCATGAAGCTCATAAAAGCAATTGCCATCAATCCGGTAAGGATAAACGAGATACCAAGGCCACGCAAAGGTTTGGGAACATTGGAATAGGTAATTTTTTCGCGGATGGCAGCCAGCGAGGCGATGGCCAGAAACCAACCGATACCGGAGCCGGCAGCATAAACCGTAACTTCGGAAATGGTATGATAGTCGCGTTCCTGCACAAAAAGAGCAACCCCAAGGATGGCACAGTTTACTGCAATCAGTGGGAGGAAGATACCCAGTGCATTATAGAGTGCAGGGGAGAATTTCTCAACCACCATTTCGACTAATTGAACGATTGCGGCAATCACAGCAATAAAAATCATGAAGCTGAGATAGCTCAGGTCGAGGTCGGCAAAGTCGGGGCTAAGCCAGGCCAAAGCACCGGGTTTGAGCAAATAGGTATCAACTAACCAGTTGACGGGGGCCGTTACAATCAACACAAAAGTCACGGCAATACCAAGGCCGACGGAGGTTTTCACTGTTTTTGATACTGCCAGGAACGAGCACATCCCAAGGAAGTAAGCAAAAATCATATTGTCTATGAAAATGCTCCTTACAAATAAATTAAACAGGTTTTCCATTGTTTCTTTGTTTTGGATTTAACTTGGGTGTGAATTATTTTTCCTGAAGTTCGGGCGATTTGGTTCGCTGCACCCAGATAATCACGCCAATGGTAATCAAAGCCATCGGAGGCAAAATCATCAGTCCGTTATTGGCATATCCAAACTCGTAAAAAGCTTTGGGAACCACGGCAAAGCCCAGAATTTTTCCGGAACCCAGCAACTCGCGGAAGAAACCAACAGTAACAAGGATGAGACCATAACCAAGCCCGTTGCCAATACCGTCAACAAACGAGGGCCAGGGCTTATTGCCCATTGCAAAGGCTTCGAGGCGTCCCATCAGGATACAGTTGGTGATGATAAGGCCGACAAAGACCGAGAGTTTCTTACTCACATCATACATATAAGCTTTCAGTACCTGGTCAACGATGATCACTAAAGCTGCCACCACCACCAATTGGACGATGATACGGATTCGGGCAGGAATAGTATTGCGCAAAGCCGAAATAATCAAGTTAGAAAAAGCAGTAACGATGGTAACCGACAATGCCATGACAATGGCCGGCTTCATCTGAACGGTTACAGCCAGTGCCGAGCAAATTCCCAAAACCTGAACGGTTATCGGGTTTTCGATATTCAACGGGCTTTTCAGTAATTTCAATATTTTAGGCGAGAACATTGGTTCTTTTTCAGCCTTTGTTTTTGTATCGCTCATTGTTCCCTAATATTATTGATTCTTCACTTTTTTGAAATACTCCTGATAACTTTCAAGGTTATCGTAAATCATCTTTTCGACACCGTGGCTTGTAATTGTGCCGCCCGAGATGGCATCCACTCCATGCGGGTCATCGGGTTTGGCTCCGCCTTTAATAATTTTGATGGAGGTGAAATTGCCGTTGTTGTCGTTGATGGTTTTTCCTCTAAACTCAGAACTAAACCATTCTTGATTAATCTCAGCGCCCAAGCCGGGAGTTTCTCCCTTATGGTCGAAAGTTGCACCAACAATAGTGTTATAGTCGGTTTTCAAGGAAAGATAGCCCCAAACAGGGCCCCACAACCCCTTTCCTCTCAAAGGAAAAACATAGGCTGTTTCACCATCATCCAGCGAAGCCGTGAAGATTGGAAGCATCTGATTCTCTAATGGTTTTTTAATTTCCGAAGCCATATCAATGGCAAAAACCTTGGCCGGGTCAGTTTCCACCACTTCACCTTTGGTATTTACCGCCTGTGAATTGGTGATGTACTTATTGTAGAGGTCAATCACCTGTTTTTTGGCAACATCTGCCGTTGAGACATTGACCGAAGCCAAAATGTTTTGCATTTTTTCAATCCGGATATTGTCTTCCTGTGCAGGCTTAAGCTGAACAGCCACGACGGTAAGCGAGATGGCCACCACCACGACCAGAATCACCGAGTAGATGAAAATATATTTGTTACTGTGTTCCATTGTTCATTCTTTTTTTAGGATTCTACTTTGCTACAGCCCTTTTCATGCGTTTTTTGATGTTGGCTTCCACAACGTAATGGTCAATAAGCGGAGCCAGCGCATTCATCAAAAGAATGGCCAGCATGGTCCCTTCGGGGTAAGCAGGGTTAAATACCCTGATCATGATCGCCAGCATCCCAACTAAGAAGCCATAAATATATTTTCCGGTAGTTGTTTGAGCCGCAGTCACAGGGTCGGTGGCCATAAAGACCAATCCAAAAAGGAAGCTTCCCATCATCAGTTGGGTCAACGGGTCAATGGTCATATAAACATTGGCTGCAAACGCGTTAAATATCAGCGTCATCGTAATCCCTCCAATAAGTCCCGAAAGCATAATACGCCAGCTCCCGATGCCGGTGGCGATAAGGATCACTGCGCCAATAAGGATAGCTAATTTTGAGGTTTCGCCGATGGAGCCGGGAATAAAACCATAAAACAAATCGGTGAGCGAAGGCAGTTTCTCTACAAGGCCGTTGGCAGCGTAGCTCAGTGGGGTTGCACCTGAAAAACCATCTACTGCCCCTTTAGAGAGTCCGCCAATCCAAACGGTATCGCCGGTAATTTTGGCAGGGTAGGCAAAAAAGATAAAGGCTCGTGCCAATAATGCCGGGTTAAACACGTTCATCCCCGTACCGCCAAAAGTCTCCTTACCGATGATAACGGCAAAGAGGCTGGCAATGGCCACCATCCACAACGGGATATCGGCAGGCATCACCAACGGGATCAACATCCCCGAAACGAGGTAACCTTCATTCACTTCGTGGCCGCGAATCTGGGCAAAAACAAACTCGGCGCCCAAACCAAACACATACGAAACCACGATAATGGGCAACACTTTTAGCAGACCGTAACCGATGATGGGCCAAAATCCGGGATGCTGCCCCTGTGAAAGAAAATGTTGATAACCGGTGTTCCAAATACCAAAAAGCAATGCAGGTATCAAAGCCACAATGACTACCGACATGGTCCGTTTCAGGTCAATCGCATCGCGAATATGGGCACCACTCTGGGTGGTTGTGTCAGGAACAAACAAAAAGGTTTCAAATGCATCGAAGGTGGAATGAAACTTCTCAAACTTTCCACCTTTCTGAAACTGTGGTTTTTGTTTATCTAAAAAATCCCTTAAGAATTTCATTGGTATAATGTATTGATTTTCTTTTTACTTAACTCATCTCCTTACGCAACATATCCAATCCCTGACGTACAATTTCCTGGATGTTGGTCTTGGAAGTATCAATCACTTCGCACAACGCAAAGTCTTCATCGTCAACCTCATAAATCCCAAGCTGCTCCATCAGGTCAATATTCTCAGTGATAATGGCCTTAATCAATTGCATGGGGTAAATATCAAACGGAAACACTTTCTCATATTGACCGGTCATCACCATTGCCCGATGGCCCCCATGGAGGTTGGTATCGAGGCGATATTTCCGATTTTTAAAGAGGAAAGAGGGGAATGTTCTGCTGATGCTGAATTTACCAAACCCGGGTAAAGCCCACCCTAAGAACTCGTGATAATTTCCTTCTTTGATAACAGTGATCTGGTGATGATAGAAACTGACATAGCCATCGGCCTCAATTCTGGTTCCGGTGAGCACATTGCCACTGATGAACCGTTTTGGAGCTTCGGAGGTATTTTTGGCAACAAAACTATTGAGTTTTGCTCCGGTGAATGTTTTATAATAAGCCGGATAAAGCACTTCGGAACCGGTGAGGGCAATGATGCGCGTAGCATCGTATTTTCCAGTGAGGAATAATTGCCCGATCGAGAGCACTTCCTGTGGCCCGACATACCAAACAACTTCTCCTTTATTGATGGGATCGAGGCGGCTGATCTGAACACCAACATTTCCTGTTGGGTGCGGGCCGGCAAAACGGTTGATCTGAACATTTTTCGAGCCTGTAAACACCTTTGATTCGGTGGCATTGGCATCAATATTCAGGTGAACTTTTCCGTCAGTCAGACGGCTCAAAGCATCGAGACCTGTCTGGAAAGCTTTGTCGTGTCCGTGAACAATCAGGTCGTTATCCGGCGCAAGTGGCGAAGTGTCGAAAGTGGAGATAAAAATAGCCTTTGGCTTATCGGTTGGCTTGGCGATCACGCTATAAGGACGCTGCCTTACGACCGGCCATACCCCGCTTTGAAGCATCTTAGCAATGATAGCTTCCCGATCGAGTTTCAGCGGGTCGGCTGCACCAAAGTCAAGAGCTTCGCCTTTGCCATCGGATTCGATACGAATTTCAAGCAAAACCCGTTTGGCTCCCCGACGCACTTCGGTTACCCTGCCGCTAACCGGCGAGGTAAAAAGAAGCTCGCTGCGCTGTTTATCGGCAAAAATCGGGCTTCCAACTTTCAATTCGTCGCCCTCCTTCACCAAAAGACGGGGGAAAACACCAATAAAATCGGTCGGTTTAATGGCAAATTGATCTGTCGAAAGTTCCTTGATGGTTTTTTCAGCCTCTCCTACCAAATTGATATTCAGGCCTTTTTTAATTCTGATAACATTTGACATATCTACCTTAATCTATTTTTTTATATGATGCAAAGAAACAAAATAAGTTTGTGATACCGAACAAGTTTGTACAAAAAAGTCATCGCGTACCAATTAACTTTATAAATGCGCACAATTTGTTTTTCCGATACGATTCTTCCTGCTTTTACCGTTATTTTTACATGAGATTTTGCTATTTTTGCCGTAATTGAAAACAAATTTCATGAACTTTTACAATCTCAGTATCAGGGCTTCGGTTCTTTCACTTCTTTTCCTTGTCAGCATACCTTTTGCACAACTTCAGGCAGGCATTGAATATCGGGACAAAAGCTATTCTGACCGTGTACAGACGGTGTTACTTAATCCAACCGACGATTCATTGGGGCGGCCGGTCATGTTTTTAGGTAAGCTCGACGGCCTGAAAGTGTCGTTTGATATTTTAGGCGATGAAGCCCTGATTTACAACTACACTTTTATTCATTGCAGCCACAACTGGGAGCCGAGCCGGCTTCAACCTGCCGAATTTCTCGATGGCTATTACGAAGATCAGATCAACGATTACCGCTTTTCGCTCAACACTTTGACGCCTTATGTACACCACGAGCTTGTGTTTCCTACCCAATATATGCAGCCAAGACTTTCGGGTAATTATCTCCTCGTGGTTTATCAGGACAGGTTCGAAGATGGAAAAGTGCTTTTCACGCGTCAGTTTCATGTGGTTGAACCCTTGTTTGCCATTCAGGCTACTGTTCCTCAATACAACCGTCTGAAAGAATACGATCAGACCCACCAACAGCTTGATGTTCAAATATCGGTTTCTGGTTTTCAGGGGAATATCCCGACAAATAGTTTCCGGTTAAACATCAAACAGGATGGTCGCACGGACAATATGGTGATCGGGATCGCCCCCAGTCAAACTTATCCGAACAAGCTTGTTTACGAATATTACAACGAAACCCTTTTCGAGGCCGGCAATCAATGGCGCAATTTTGATATGAAAAGTTTCAAATATCAATCTGAACACATCAGCCGCATCACCGAAGGCAACGATTACTATACGGTAGATTTGTGGGAGGATCAGCGTCGCGACCGTAAAAGCTATGTTTCCGACATTGACCTTCAAGGGCGTAAGTTCATCAAGGCCCGGTCCGATCAGGATACCGATATCGAAGGCGACTATGCCTGGGTTGATTTTTCTTTGGCTTGGGAGGCGCCTCTTGCTGGGGAAGAGATGCATCTGATTGGTGCGCTGACCGACTGGCAGGTTGATGCCGGTTCGCGAATGCGTTATAACTATCAACAACGCCGCTACGAAACTTCAATTTTCCTGAAACAGGGTTATTATAATTATCAATACGGGATCAAAGAGAAAGGTTCTGATAAGGTGGAAACAGCGCTTGTGGAAGGCTCGCACTGGGAAACACAGCACGAATATTTTCTCTGCCTGTATTACCGTAAGCCCGGTACAGCCTACGACCAGCTTGTAGGTACCGCATTGATTGCAGCACATTAAACAACTTTAGTTTACCGTTTTCTTAACAAACCTTACCGCCAAGTTTACGGTCAATTGTTCTGATTCCTTCCGCATTCGAAAACAGTATTTTTGTGGCTCAATAATCATGGAGCAAACTGAGAGAAAAACCTTTTTTGCCGATGTGATTGTTCCGGTGCCTGTGCCGGGAACTTTCACCTATCGTGTTCCCCATGCCCTTCAGCATCAGGTTGAAGCCGGCAAACGGGCGATTGTGCAATTTGGGAAGAAGAAGGTTTATGCCGGCCTTGTGGTGAAGATACACGAAGAGCTTCCAAGAAATCATGAGCCCAAGTATCTCATAGGTTTTTTAGATGAAAAGCCGATTGTAAATCCGCTACAACTCAGGTTTTGGGAATGGATTGGCCAATATTACATGAGTTTTCCGGGCGAGGTGATGGCTGCTGCTTTGCCAAGTGCGCTCAAGCTGAACAGTGAATCAAATATTACCCTGTCACCCGACTATATCCCAGATCAGATTAATCTTACAGACAATGAGTTTCTTATCACCGAGGCGCTGAGTATCCAGCCCAAACTCAGCATCGCCGAAGTGTCGTCAATCGTTGGGTTTCAAAAGGTGATGCCCTTGCTCAAAACGATGATAGAGAAAAAAATCATCGTGATGGAAGAAGAGCTGCAAGAGAAATTTCGCGAAAAAACCGAGCGCGTTGCCATGCTGCATCCCACCTTATCCGAGGGCGACAATCTGCGTGAGTTGATGGATCAGCTCGCCCGCCGGGCCTTCAAGCAGCTTGAAATACTGATGGTTTACCTCAGGGAAACGGGATTCCCGGCAAAACCGGCCACGCCCGTTCCGGTGAATGTGTTGCTCGAAGGAGCGCAGGCTACCGCCACCCAGTTCAAGGCGCTGACCGAAAAACAGGTTTTCCTCCCTTCGACACGTGTCGTAAGCCGCTTAGGCGAGTATCATGCTATTAAAGACCTTCAGTCGGTGATTTTAACATCCGCCCAGCAAACAGCTCTGGATGAGATTCAACAACATTTTGTCGAAAAAGACGTCACCCTGTTGCACGGCGTCACCTCGAGTGGTAAAACTGAAATTTACATGAAGCTGATTGCCAGCTATTTAGAACAAGGCAAACAAGTGCTTTACCTTTTACCCGAGATTGCACTCACCACCCAGATCATCGAACGCCTCAGAACCTATTTTGGCAATAAAGTGGGTGTTTATCATTCGCGTTATCATGCCAACGAGAAGGTTGAAGTCTGGAATAAGGTGCTCGACTATGCGCAGCAGGACAACCGCAACGAGCATCAGGTGATTCTGGGGCCACGTTCGGCTCTGTTTCTACCCTACAGCAACCTCGGTCTGATCATCGTTGACGAAGAACACGACTATTCGTACAAACAGCATGAACCCTCGCCAAGATATCAGGCCCGCGATGCCGCTATCGTGCTGGCTTCGATGAGCGGAGCCAAAGTGTTGTTAGGCTCGGCAACACCTTCGTTTGAGTCGTATTTCAATGCCCAGAACGGAAAATATGGCTTAGTGAAACTTACCGAGCGATATGGCGGGCAACTGATGCCCGATATCGCTTTGGTGAATATGCGTGAAGAGAAACGACGCAAAACTGCCAAATCGCATTTCAGCTCGGTATTGCTGAACGATATTGCCGAAGCTGTGAAAGCCAAAGAACAGGTCATTCTTTTTCAAAACCGTAGAGGATTTTCGCTGCGGCTCGAATGCGAACAGTGCAACTGGGTTCCTGAATGTCGCCACTGCGATGTTAGCCTCGTTTACCACAAAAAAAACAATATGCTTCGCTGCCATTATTGCGGCTATGCAACGGCTGTGCCCGCCCAATGTCCGTCATGCCACAGCACAGCGTTGAAGATGCACGGTTTTGGCACTGAAAAAGTGGAAGAAGAACTCGGACTGATTGTTCCGGAACTCAAAATAGCTCGTCTCGACCTCGATACTACCCGCTCAAAACATGCATTTCAGCAAATCATCGAAAATTTTGGATCAGGGCGTACCAATGCCTTAGTTGGCACACAAATGGTTACCAAAGGTCTTGATTTCGACAAGGTTCGCATTGTAGGTATCCTTAACGCCGACAATATGATATCGTATCCCGATTTCAGAGCCTTTGAACGTAGTTTTCAGCTTATGGCACAGGTAAGCGGTCGGGCCGGGCGTAAGCACCGTCAGGGAAAAGTTGTCATCCAAACCCATCAGCCCGGCCATCCCATCATGAAATATGTGCTGAACAACGATTTTGAAGGATTGTTTTTTCAGCAAATGTCGGAACGTAAAAAGTTCAACTACCCCCCCTATTACCGTATCATTCAGATACAACTGTTCCATCGCGATAACCATACGGTCAATGTTGCTGCCTACGACTTAGCCAAAATGTTGCGCGAAAACACTCAATTTGAGATCCTCGGCCCTGAGTATCCCATTGTGTCCAGAATCAAATCACTGTATATCAAGCAGATAATTTTAAAATTTCCGCGCTCTACATCCTCCATTCCGCTTAAAGAATTCATTAGCCGGTGTGTAGTAAGGCTTCAAAGCTCAGAACAATATAAATCCATCAAAATTCAAATAGATGTTGATCCTCAATAAAAAAATGGAACAGTTTTTGCATCAAACAGCAGCCGAACGAATGCTCATTCTTCAGATTTTACGTTAATAACAAAACTCTATATGCGTTTCTCATTCATCTTTTTAACCCTTACTCTTTTATTTGCCAGCCCAAAAATCAATGCCGTGACACCTTCGGATGCCGACGGCGGCATACGTGGGAAAGTTTTCGACAAGTCGAACCGTCAGGCTTTGGAATATGCCACGGTGATGGTTTACAATCAGTCTGACTCAGCTTTTGTTTCCGGTTCCATCTCAGGCAAAGATGGTAGTTTCGACATCAAACTTAAACCCGGCAAGTATTATGTGACTGTGCAGTTTATTGCTTACAAGCCCATCACCATTGGCAATGTCAGCATCGAAAAAGGTGCGAAACCAAAAGATCTGGGACAGCTTTTTGTAGCACCTGACACCGAGCTTTTGGAAGAGGTGGAGGTTGTAGCCGAACGGACAACGGTGGAGATGAGTCTCGACAAAAGGGTGGTGAACATTGGTAAAGACCTGACGGCCAAAGCCACCAATGCCATCGAGGTGCTCGAAAACATACCTTCCGTTACTGTTGATGTGGAAGGCAATGTGAGCCTTAGGGGCGATGATGGGGTGCGCATTTTGATTGATGGTAAAGTGAGTGGTTTGGCCGGCCTGAGCAACCGTGATGCTCTCAGAGCCATTCAAAGCGATATGATTGAACGTGTGGAAATTGTTACCAATCCTTCGGTGCGTTATGATGCCGAAGGTACCTCGGGCATCATCAACATCATCCTGAAAAAAGACCGCCGGAATGGTTTCAATGGCTCCATTGACCTTACCACAGGCTATCCCTGGCAGGCCGGTTTAGGCATCAACGCCAATTATCGCCTCAAGAAGGTCAATTATTTTGCCAACTACAACTATAACTACCGCGAAAACACCGGCTCAGGCAGCAATTACCGGAAAGTTTTTGCCACTGACCTCATCACCGACCAGACCAACGAAAGATTACGGAAAAACAACAGCAATACCTTCCGTCTTGGTGCAGAATACTCCATTAATCCAAACAACACCCTTACAATAAGCACGATGTATAGGGCTTCGAACCAAAACAGCACCTCTACGATTCTTTATAACGACTATTTTTCAAGTCCACTAAACCTCATTGGCCAAAGCAGCCGTGTTGAAGAACAAAGCGGCCGACAGCCCAATCTGCAATACGGCATTGACTATCGGAAACAGTTTGCTAAGAAAGACCAGTTGCTAACGGCCAGCATCCAGTATTTCACCAATGTGGAAGATGCCACCTCTAATATCACCGAAAGACTACTGACGCCGCTACCGCAAAACCAACCTTTACTCCAGAAAACCATTAACGACCAGAACGAATCGAATCTTCAGGCTCAGGTTGACTATTTTCATCCTTTCTCGAGCCGCACCAAACTCGAGACAGGGCTGAAGCTGCAGATGCGCGATATTACCAACGATTATCAGGTGCTTGGCGAAGATAGCACAGGACAAATGGTCATCAACACTGATTTCACCAATTTATTCCATTACGAGGAAAGCATTTTGGCCGGCTATGCCCAGTTTGGCAACGAGAGCGGTCGTTTCTCCTATCTTCTTGGTTTGCGTGCCGAGCTTTCGGACATCAGTACTGAGCTTCGCGAAACCAATGAAAAAAACCGGAGCAGTTATCCTGATTTTTTCCCTTCGGCACACCTTAATTATAAGCTCACCGAGCAAGATCAGTTACAAGTGAGCTATAGCCGCCGCATCCGCAGGCCGGGTTACTGGCAGTTGAATCCGTTCCGCACTTTTTCCGACAACCGCAATATCTGGTCGGGCAACCCCAACCTTAAACCCGTTTACACCCATTCGATGGAAGGCGGTTATCTGCATTTCTGGAAAAACGCCAACATCAACCTGAACGCCTATTATCGCCACAGCACCGATGTGTTTCAGCGAATCGAAAGGGTCAATGACCAAGGAATATCCATTTCGCGACCCGAAAATTTTGCCTCCAACGACTCCTACGGCCTCGAACTGATTGGGATGGCCACCCTTAACAAAAAACTCAACATCAACGGAAACATCAACCTTTTCCGTTCCATCACCGAGGGTGAAGCTTTTGACATTCAATACAAAACCGATAATTATTCGTGGACATCGAGGTTAGCCGGCAAATACACGGTTATCAAAGGTTTTGATACACAATTGGCTTTCAACTATATGGGAAAAATGAAAACCCCACAGGGCAACCGTCTCCCATCCTGGTTTCTCGACCTCGGAATGGCAAAAGACCTTTTAAAGAACAAAGCCACCTTAACGCTTAATGTGCGCGATGTCTTCAATAGTCGTGGTCACGCCTTTGAAACATTTGGCCAGAATTTCTACTCTAAAAGCGATTTCAGATGGGGATCTACCACAGTAACCCTGAATTTCAACTATCGCATCAACCAACAGAAGAAACGGGGCAATGATAAACAACTTCAGCGACAGCCTGAGGGCGATGAAGGGATGATGGATTTCTAACAGATCATTGACTGAAATTCAGTTCGTTAGTTTCCATTTCAGGGTTGATTTGTTTTTTTAATTCTGCCTGATTTTTCCCAATCCGGCGTTTAAATAGCATTTGAGGTGGCTCTGCCGATCCATGACAAAAAACTTGTCCGGGCTTTCAAATGCCAGGGCAAAAACCTCATCGCTGCGCAACGGCAGCAAGCTTTCACCGGCATCTTGCGGATGCCCGCCTGAATGCAGAGAACGTTTTAACAAACTTAAAGAGTTTTTTTGTGTATCTTTATAGATTAGCGTCATTGTTGAATCAATGGAAGAATATATCCAATCCAAAACACTCTTTTCAAAAGTTTCATTTGAGTCAGGATTGGATTCAGGTTTATTCACCACTAATTCCGGAAAACAATATTGAGTGCCACTTTCAAGGTGAACAAAGCATGATGTATGTTGAATATGAAGCAGTCCGTCTTTAACCCTCACTAACTCTAGTACGGTACTATGAAAGGTATTGCCACTCATTTGAATATCCGGCAGCCACCGATAGGAGTGTATTCCACTGCTATTTATTGGTGTTCTAGTTATCGAATAACTGAATTTTCCATCAGAAGACTCCCTGAATCCAGGCAGTATTAATAAAGAGTCCTCAATGGAAAAATTGCGATATGCAATAAACTCATTTGAGCGCACCGTATCAGAGAATAAAGGAGTTAAGGTATTGTTGCTATTCAATAGAGCACGGTCGTCAGGCTCTCTAAAACAATTCGATCAGATCCAGGTTTTGGGAAAAGATAAGGAAGACTTGCAGCAATAAAGACTTTCGCATCAACCAACACAACGTCCTCAAGCATTAACGAATAATAACCCATTGATTTAAGCTGTTTGAGATGTTTTTGAAGGGTAGAATCGTTGCGTATCCCATGATTGAGAGGGATGAGGTCGTTTGGAGAAAAATCAAGGCCATCCACCTGCTGGATCAACTTCCCCTTTCTGTCGAACAGATGGCAAACATTAAGTTGAGGGTCTAAAATGGCAATTAGGGACTCATCTACTCTGAGTGTTGGAAATAGATAATCTAAGCCCGATTCAAGGAGAATATCTTCGCAAGGTTTATAAGTGGAAGAATCGTTTATTGTTGAACGATATGCCAAATCACTCACGATGACATTTTCTCTACTTTCTCGATTCCAAATATCTTTAAATTTGAATTGTTCAATCAAATTCTGATTTTCATATACATACACCTCTGAAAAGCCTGATTTAAAAAGTTCGTTGTAAAGACTATCTGAAACAACAATCTTAACATTTCTTTCGTTGACCAGTTTTTCTAAAAAACTTCGTTTCAGAAATCGCTCAAGTGTTGACTTGTTCATTTTTCCAAAAACAAATTCAATTGGGATTGTAACATCCATTTTTTCAAGAGCAATATGACCTGCATAGCACGAAATACATTCAAGTGGGTTTAACACCAAACGGATACTTTTTTGACTGACGGCTACCGAAGATATAAAAAGAAAAAAGAAGAGTATAATTGGTTTCATTTCTGATTTCATTAACAATAAGATTTTAAACTACTTCTTCTAATAAGCAAAAATTCCTCATTTTAAAAAAAAGAACAACAAAAGTAGTCAAATACCCTATTGTTCATAACAGCTTAATCAAAGCGGCCAGAATATTGTCGTATTTACAACGCAAACCAACATTGTTTCGAGTCGTAAATTCAGCACTTCTGGCCGCACAATAACAAAACACACCTTTCTCTTTTCAGGACACTACAGCAAAAGAAGTAACTTAAGATGCAGATGGAAAGGGTCAACTCTCAATAAATCTTTGAATTATGTAATTACGTTTAAAAATTATTCCAAAAGTCATTCATAACTATACGTTTTATCGGAACATGATTTAATTACGCAAGGTTAATCTACCTTTGTAAACGTGATCACCCCAGAACTATTTTGGAAAACATTTGATGTGTTAACATTCAAATCCGTTTTAAAGGAACTTACTTCGTTAGTTGGCGACTCTTCTCCAAAAATAACGCCAGATGTTCCATTGTCACGCATCCAAATCGTTAAACATCGTTGATTGTATGGAGGCTCACAGGTACAACGATAGATATTCCCCGAAATGTGTGTAACTTTAAATTTCCCTGCGATCTCAATGATCATATCAGCATTTGACAATATGGAACTTAAAAGAAACAATGAACCTAACACATAAGTTCTAATAAATAATTTTTTCATTGTAATTAGGGTTTAAGGTTAAAATATTGGGCAAAAAAAAAACATGCGAAAATGTTAATTATTGTTAATTTAATATTTTATTCTCTTCCCCTCTATATGTTTTTTCAAATTCAATGAACTATTATCCCAATCCATTCAACTGGATTTGGCATAGCTCCAATACAGAAAAGCCCCTCTTGAATAAGAAGAGGGGCTTGAAAATATTTTAAGCTAAACGGGGATTTCTACAGTTTAGCAGCAAATTTCATGGTTTTCGACTTCAGGTTTCCGGCCTTATTTTTGTGAATGATGTTACGTTTTGCCAACTTATCAATCATCGAATGGAGTTTAGGCAGGATGGCCTCGGCTTCCGATTTTTCGGTGAGGCTTCTGAATTTTTTCAGCGCATTACGCATTGTTTTGGCATAATAGCGGTTGTGCAACCTGCGGGTGTTGTTCTGACGAATTCTTTTGATGGAAGATTTGTGGTTTGCCATTTTCTTCTTTCTTAATATTCTGAATCAATTTCGGGCTGCAAAAGTAATCAATTTTCTGTTATCTCAAAATCTTATCTGTGATTTTTTTCAGCGAATGTATTTTCTTCTCCTTTCCGAGCAATCCCGCATTGACTAAACAAGACATCTGATAGTCATTCTTTTCTACAAAAGCACGGCTGTCATCTCTAATTCTTTGCCTTCATGAATGCCATCAAGGACGACATCCACGAATGTATTTTTTTCTATTCCTTTGGCTTTGAGCCGGATAGGAATATAGTTTTGTCCATAGCCGCGAGCAACTCCATCGGCTCCAAAGCGTTCGACAAGAAGTCGTTGCGGCTTACCAATCATTTGTGTAAAATATTCCCTTTTGTTGACTTCCGACACTTTTCTGACGGCATTACTGCGTTGATTTTTCAGTTTTTCGGGAATTTGGTCGGGCATTCGTTCGGCTCTGGTACCTGTTCTGACTGAATATTTAAAGGTGTGGATATGGCTAAACTTTAATTCGCGGCTCAATTGAAGGGTTGCTTCCATATCTTCTTCCGTTTCGCCCGGGAAACCGGTGATGATGTCGGTAGTCAGATTAAAATCGGGATAGAGCGAGCGGAGTTTATCGGCCATTGCACGAAACTCTTTTGCAGTGTACATTCTCCGCATGCGCAGCAATACGCTTTCCGAGCCGCTTTGAAGGCAGAGATGAAGGTGTGGCGTGAGCTTCGGGTGGGCAAAAAGCTGAAAAAAACGATCGCTGAAGCCATCGGGTTCGATGGAAGAGATACGCAGACGGAAGTCGCCGGGCAGGGCGAGAATATTTTCAACGAGTTGTTCAAAATTAAGCCCATTGTCGTTGTAGCGACCGATATTCACGCCTGTTAGCACGACTTCTTTAAATCCATGCTCGACGACCGAGCGGATGTTTTGATAAATATCGGCAGCCGGGCGGCTCGTAGCCCTTCCGCGCACTTTTGGGATAATGCAGAAAGTGCAGAAATTGTTGCAGCCGTCCTGAATCTTGATCATGCTGCGGGTGTGAAATGTTTTATAGGCTGCTTCGTAGCTGAACACATCGCGGTCGAAGCCTTCAGGGTCGGCTACCTCGCCACGGAAATGCTTTTCCACAATGCCGAAAATGGCCGCTTTTCGCTCGTTGTCCACTACATAGCTGATATTTTTTGACTCGAGCAGCGATTCTTTGTAATTATTTGCCATACAACCGGTTACAACCACCATGGCATCGCTGTTTTGGCGGTGGGCCTGATTGATTGTTTGTCTCGATTTTTGATCACTCTGATTGGTCACCGTACAGGTATTCACCACGTAAATGTCGGCCTGCTGATTAAAATCAACTATTTCATAACTCCCTGAATGAAAGCGCGAGGCAAGTGCATCGGTTTCATATTGGTTAAGGCGGCAGCCCAAAGTTTTGAATGCAATTTTTTTCATGCGACAACGGTTTCTGATTTTACAGCACACAGCTTAGCTTCGAGCGAAAGTGGACTTGCCGAGGTGATTTCAACTTCGGTAAACTGTCCGATGAGAGAAAAGTCGTTCGAGGCAAAACGAATCACCAATTTGCCTTCGGTAAGAGCCGAAAGGTAGCCGTCTTTGCGGTCGCGAGCTCGCACCAAAACCCTCATCCTCTTGCCTATCAGGGTTTTATTGTACTCATGAGAATATTTCATCAACTCAGCAGTCAGGGCATGATAACGGGCTTTTTTGGTTTCTTTGGGCACATCATCGGCCCATCGAGAGCTTGCTGCTCCGGGACGGACACTGTATTGGGCAATATAAGCCATGTTGTAACGGAACTCCTGCATGGCTAATTTTGTATTTTCGAATTGCTCGTCAGTTTCGCCGGTAAAACCGACAATGATATCGGTAAATAGAGTTGCTTCCGGAATCAGTTGGCGGATCGTTTGTACGATATGCCGGTATTTTTCCATGGAATGCTTGCGGTTCATACGCAACAACACCCCGTCATCGCCTGACTGCAGAGGAAGATGAATCTGTTTGGCCAGTACGGGATATTGCGATATCACGGCAATTACCTCGTCGGTCATATCGCGTGGGTGAGGTGAGGTAAAATAGAGCCAGAAATCGCTTTTGCTTTCTTTACCAAACTCCCCAATGGCGCGCAGCAATTGCGGGAAAGAAAGCTCCTGGTCTTTTTTGTCGAGGCCGTAAGAGTTTACATTTTGCCCGAGCAGGGTGATAGATTTGAAGCCTTTGGCGACCAGCATTTTCAGTTCGGCCAGAATTTCGTCGGAAGGGCGCGACACTTCTCTGCCACGGGTGTAGGGCACTGCGCAGAAAGTGCAAAACTTGTCGCATCCGTTCTGGATCGGGATGAAAGCTTCAAAATCAGAAGTATATGTTGGCTCCACATTCCAGAAACGATCCATTTCGGCAGACGGATTCAATCGGATTTTTTCAGCACGGGCAGATGTAAGATTGTGAGGTTTCAGCGCACTAAAATCATTTTGCTCAACAGCCTTATTCTCTTGAATATCTGCCACTTCAGCCTGTATCAGTGAAGCCGGTGTAACAACGCCATATTGCCGGATCATATCGGGAAAATGAGGCAGCTCACTCATGGAAAAGACAAGATCGAAAAGTTTTAGAAATTTTTCTTTATCGGCAGGCAGTACGCAGCCCGAAACAAAAGTAATCAGGCTCTTACGGTTTTTCATCTTATTCCAAAGCGCAATGCGGGAGTACACCTTGTCAATGGCTTTTTGGCGAACTGAGCAGGCGATAATGCCCAGAATATCGGCTGCCTGTTCGTTTTCGGTGGCGGTATAGCCCATTTGGTGAAGCACAGTTTTCACCCTTTCGGTATCGGAAAGGTTCATCTGGCAACCAAGCGAGATCAAATGGTATTTCATAAATACAGGCAGGCTGAGATTAAGATCAAAAATAAACTTCGGCATGTACCTGTGAAGACGGAACGCCCTGTTGTTCAAGTATTTCAAATGCTTCGTGGATCATATTGAAATTTCCGCAGAGAAAGCAATGAGTATCTTTTAACACAGGGTTTTTGCGTAGAAAATCGGTCACTCTTCCGTAGAAGTCACCACCCTGGTCGCCGGTTGTACAGAGAATATACCGAGAGGGTTCGTAATCCTGACGGTCGTATGCTTCGTTCGAATATCTCACGCCATGCAACAAACGGTAATTGAGTCCGGGATAACTTTTTACCATGCTATGAAAGGGCGAGATGCCGGTGCCTGTGGCAATAAAAAGGAATTTGCCATTGGCAATGGTCTCGGGCTCAAGCGTGAAAAAGCCCAATGGCCCATCGAGCTTGACTTTGTCGCCGGCTTTGAGCTGTTTGAGTTGTTTGCTCACCAATCCATCGTCCACTTCTTTTACTAACACTTCAAAAAAATCGTCTGATTCGGTGCTATATACCGAATATTCGCGGCTCTCGATGCTTCCATTGCGGCCTAAAAGCAAGTGCTGGCCTGCTTTGAACTCCAAACCCTTACGTTCCACACGAAGAACATAAGCCGTTGGCGTGAGCATCCGAAGCGATAGTACCTGATGGAGGGAGTCAAAATCAGAATTCATCATGTAAAGTTAATGCGTTGAAACAGTAAGTTTTAGCTATATTTTAGAAAAGGGCAGCAAAAATACTGATTTTTTTTTGAACCATAGAGGCATAGAATCAAGCTTCATTTTACGATTTTTGGATACTGTGCCTCGGTTGTCTGATTGATTTGTTGTTACTTGTCAGATTCTAACAACTTTTAGAAAGATTTCTATCTTTACACGCTTTTTTATCTTTTTTATCTTTGTGACCCGAAGCTAAAAAGTTTCAAATACATTCAAAACAGGCCAACACACTAACGATCATATAAAATGAGCGCAACAAAAGAATCGGACGACATATCCCGCATCAGGGATATATTGATGGGCAGTAATCTGAGTCAGTTCGAACGCAAAATTGAAAAGACGGGACAGGAAGCCCTCGAGGCAACACAGCTCATTGAGAATCATTTCAACCGGCAACTATCCGAAATCAGGCAAACCATCGAAAGCCTCAGACAGGAACAATCTGTACAGCTTCAAAACAATAAAACGGAGTTGAAGAGTATTGCAGATGAGCTTCGTCAGCGGGTGGAGCAGCTCGAAGAAAAGATCAACCAACTTGCTCAATCCACCGAAGCGCTCATTCAGGACACCCGCCAATGGGCTTCGGGCCGGTACGAACAACTGATGAGCGAACAGCAAATGCAACTTCAGGAACATCGCAATGCCCTGAGCCGGCAACTCAAGGATATTCAACAAGCCAAAGTGGATCGGCAGGGATTGGCTCTGCTTCTTTCTGAAATTGCCGTTCAGCTTGGCGGGGACGAATTGCAACAATCACAATAACAGGCAATTCTAACCATCATGAGTAATAAAAGTCCGCATTTCGACGATAGCCTTTTGGAAGCAGGCAAGCTGAACGAGTTGCGCAAACTGCTTACCGGGCTCGATCAGAATGAGTTGCAGAAGCTTCAGCTATTGCTCAACGACCCGCATGAGTTCAGTGCCGAGATTGGCAGGCTTCTGCCCTATTCTATCCGTAAAATGATCGAAAGCGGTGAGTTGAACCACGATAGTCTTTTACCTTTTGTAGAAGAAACAATCCACCAGAGTATCCTTAAGAATCCGAAACGTTTGGCTAATATTTTGTTTCCGGTGATGGGACCGGCCATCCGCAAAGCTGTTTCGGAAGATATCAAGCGCATGTTGGCCTCGGTGAACGCGAGTTTGGAAAATGGTTTTTCGCCACGTGCACTTAAATGGCGGCTGCAAGCTTTGTTTAGCAAACGCAGTTTTGCCGAAATTGCCTTGGCCAACAGTTACCTTTACCATGTGAGTCATGTTTTTTTGATTCACCGTGACACGGGCTTGTTACTTCATGAAGAAACTGCTGACGAAAGCCGTCCATTGGAATCAGATCTCATCGCATCCATGCTCACTGCAATCCGCGATTTTGTGGGCGATTCGCTAAAAGCAGCCGATAGCGGCTCATTGGACGAAATTCAATATGGCGGACTGAAAATCCTTGTTGAGCAAGGGCCTTATGCAATCTTGGCAGTCATTGCCGAAGGTCAACCGCCGGCCGATTATCGCGTCACCCTGATGGAAACCATTGAAGCTGTACATTATAATCACAGCCTTGATTTGGAAAAATTTGATGGTGATACGGCAGTTTTTCAGCATACTTCCAAATTTCTGAAACAATGTCTTGTTAAAGAGAAAAAAGCGACGCGACCTAGGCCGCCCATTGCCCTGATTTTTTTATCAGCCATCATCCTTGGCCTCGCAGCTTTTTTCTTCATCAAAGGCTACCAAAACCGACAGCGTTTTCAGGCATTTATCAAGGAATTAGAGATGAGCCCGGGTTATCATATCAGCAAATCGAGAATCGGATTTAATAAACTGTTTGTGAACGGGCTGAAAGATCCGCTTGCTGTTCCTCCAAACCAAATGGCCGGCTGGGCTGACTTAGATACTTCTCAGATCCGGCTTCAGTTAGAGGGTTATATTTCGACGGATGCTGACATTGTTATTCAACGGGCCCGGCAGATCCTTCTCCCCCCCGAAAGCGTTCAATTCAAACTCAAAAATGCGATATTATATGTCAGCGGACAATCGAGCGAAGAATGGAAGCAATTACTTTTGCAGAATTATCGCTCTGTTTCTGGCATTAATGAGATTGATATTTCAGGTTTAAATCAAAATGTTGTTGATTTACAATGGATCGTGCCCGAAATTGAGCGTCATATTTTCTATTTTGATGTAAATATCATCCGGCTCGACAGTGTGCAACAGTTACAATTTGATTCATTGGTAGGAGCTGCGATTAACCTTGAGGACTACAATCGGATTTACGACAGAAATATGGCTATTCATGTCAGATCGTACACCAATCATCATAATCCGGCCAATGAAAAAGTTGCCTTCGACCGTGCCAATGAGTTCAGAGAATTGCTTATCCAGGCCGGAGTAAAGGAAGACCTGCTCAAATCACAGGTTTTATTTGTTGAAGACCTTGATAGAAATGTATCTTTGCGTTCAGTACACTTTTCAGTTTTCGACACCAAACCACAACAGGAATGATCAAAAAGAAAATCGTCATGTTGGGTGCTTTTGCGGTGGGCAAGACCAGTCTTGTTCAGCAATTTGTGCACAGTATTTTCTCGGAAAAATATCTCACCACCATCGGGGTGAAAATTGACCAGAAAGAACTTATGGTCAATGGCCAGGAAATGACCATGATGTTGTGGGATTTATATGGCGAGGACGGATTTATGAAAATGAAACCGAGCTATATGATTGGGTCATCCGGTTATTTTTTGGTTGCCGATGGAACACGAAGCGAAACGATCGAAACAGCCATTGAGCTACAAAGGATGGCAGCGGCAACGACCAACAACGCTCCTTTTATCCTTCTCATCAATAAAAGCGATTTGACCGAAAGCTGGGAAATTGCACCCGAAACACTGCTTAAGCTTCAACAAAAAGGCTGGACTGTGATGCTGACGAGCGCCAAACTGAATTTAATGGTGAATGATGCATTTCAGAAGTTAGGACAGATGATGTTAGAGAAAAACAATGGATAATCCGATGCAAAGTCCAGAAAAAAAAACGATTTTAAAAGAAATTTCACCGGATATTGCAAGCTATATCCTGCACGAAATTCCCCCTTACATCGGCTTGGTTTTATTGCATCTTGATTCGGAGAGCAATGTCATCCAATGTTTTGGACCAGTAGAAAAATATCTTGACCAACGGCCTGATCCCGGGACTTCCATTGACACAGCCACCGGATTGTTTGTTGGGATGCTGCCTCCTTTAATCAGCCCGATGGTGATTCCTCACGTCAAAGTCAACGATGGGTGTTATGTTGAGATCCATTTTTTGATGGATACTAATCATCAACAATGGATTCTGATGCTTGACCAAACCAAACAGGTTGAGTTGATTCATCCGATTTTGCAGTTATATAACGAAGAAAAGCTGAACCTTCAGATTGACAAAAAAATTTCGTCAGCCAAAGGCGCTTTATCGGCGTTATCACTGCTTGATTACATGAGTTATGAACGAAAAAATAACCTCTACAGACTTTTAGGTTCACCGCCGGCTTGGTTTTGGCAGCTTGATAAACACCCTCCTTTGTCGGAAAAAATTCCTGATCCGCTCGAAGTCTTTCCTTATCTTGAAATTTTTCAAATGGAAGCCGATTTGTTGTGGTCGGGTAACAGCAACGGCAATATGACAAGCGACATCTGGGAAGAAAAAAATACCAGCGGAGAGCGTTTTTATCTACGGGCCTTAGCTTTGCAATACGAAAATCGTAGTTATCTGCTCATCAAGCCTTTAGAAAAAGAGGAGAGCCCTGATGACAATTTTATCCAAAAAGCCCGCGAACAAAAACTGACCTTAGACCGTTTGGCCGCTACTGAAAAAAAGCTCAAGCAATTGCTTTCCTTCAAAGACCAGTTTGTTTCGATCATCTCGCACGATTTGCGCTCCCCCATTGGTGCAGTCATTGGAATAAGCGAGATATTGCTGGCCGACGAAAGCCTTACGCGCAACATCAGCCCCTCGCAGCTCGAGTTACTCGTTGATATACGCAATGAGATGCAGCGGCTGCTCGACTACAATGATAAGCTTTTCCAGTGGTCGAACCTCGAACTTGGGAATTTCCGAATCAGTCGAAAAGATGTGGCTGCCACTGCGTTGAGTTCGTTTGTGGAAAAAATGCAGAATACCAATCTGCACAAAAAAAATATCCGGTTGATTGTTGAAGCCGAAAAGGATTTTAGTGTAAAAGGCGATGAAACTCTTTTGGGACAGGCACTGAACAATCTCATTGGAAACTCGGTGAAATTTACCCCCGAAGGTGGCACCATTCGTCTGGTTTTCTCAAACTTAAACGGACACAAAATGATCGAAGTGATTGATACCGGTATCGGTATGGATAAAAACACTTGCGATCAACTTTTTACGGACTTTACCCGAAAAACCACTTTTGGAACTTATGGTGAGAAGGGAACCGGTCTGGGACTGGGTATCGTCAAAAAAATCATTGATGCCCATGGTTTCCAGATCAGCGTCAGCTCACAACCGGGAAACGGCAGCAGGTTTACAATTAAAATTCCGGACGGATCCTAAGAAATTCGCCCTTCATACAGACCAATAAAAACAAAAACCAATGAAAACGCGAACCTTTTTCTACCTCACATTTCTGTTTTTTTTTAATCCACTTTTTTCCCAGGATACACAGCTTATTGTCAAACAAAAAAGCAAAACAGCATCTAAAGTAAATATCAGACTCAGCGATAGCATTGGCAATTCTCAAATACCGGCTAATGCGTTCATTTCTTCTGAGTTTGTTTATTTCTTAGTCAGCCCAACCTCCGAAAGTGAGCGCCCTTTTTTCAAAGAAAGCGATCTGACAGCTCTGATCGGCAAGATCAATCTTATTCAGGGGCAAACCATTAACCAGGCCAAAGCTCTACAACCTTTTTTTGCCGACAAAAAAATCACTTCCGTATTGTTGACTTATCGCAAATCCGATTTAACAATTTGGACACCTTTTTATTTTACAAGTGCAGTAAGCAAATCCGATTTTTTGCAATTTCCTGAAACATACTACGATGATTTTCAATGGTTTGATAATAAAAACAAAGAAATGATTCGTTACGAAGCGGAAAAGAAATACGCCAGAATGCTCGAAATGATTCAGGAAGTATTGGATAAAAAAGAAAGCTCGGTTTATTTTAAGCACATGAGTTTTTATTCCGACTTTACAGGAAAATGGCCTTTTGCTGCGATCAGTGGACAATTGGCGCAATTACGCAATGAATTTGAGGAGGCCAATCAGGTTTTATTGCAATCATTTGAGTTTAAACAAATTGAAAAGATGAGTTCGGTGATCCGTCAAGTCAATGAACTTGGAAGGCAGGCCGAATTCTACACCTCAGCTTCTTTTCCAAAAAGTGACGAAAGCGCTCGTTTAATCTCGAACACAGCTAAAGAGCTAACCGAAACACTCTATGAAAGGCGCAACCAAATTCTCAACAAAAAACTTGAGATACTCAGCACAGATTCATATGGTAAATACAAGTTTACCTTCTTTACTGATCTGATTTACAATAAAATACTACGTAGTGCAGGATTTAGCCCGATGAAAGGATTGTTCAGATTATCCAAAAATCTGACATCAACGGAAACGGGCAACCTCAAATCAATGGGTTGGGAACAGGATTTCTCCGACCTCATCTATGCGCTCCAAGCCGAACAGTCAGAAAATGGAGGAAAATACCTTTTCAACCCGGCAATAATTCAAAATCTTGAAAAACAATTAAGTGCACAGCCCAAACCCTATTTTGAGGTATTTTCAGCCGCCAATAGCGCCACTGTCGGTTCCGATGATTTTATTTCCTATGTCAGGTCGGCTATCAAAATAACGTCATCATTCAAGGATTTGCAACAGCTCGAAACAATGATGATTTGCTATAATCTTGGCAATGAAGACCTCTCGCAGCCTGCTCTTGAAAACCTTAATGGCGGATTGGCAAAAATGAACGAAGGAAAATGGAGGGAAGCCAAAAATAGTTTTGAATATGCAATACGTCAGGAAAGCATGTTTGCGCCAGCCTGGTTTTATCTTGCTCTTTGCGAATTTAATTTGGACGAGATTTTCTCGGCTCAGTCACGCATCGAAAAAGCATTGTCGCTTGCCCCCGATTATCTCTCGCCAAAGTTATTTCTGCTCGAGATGTACAACAATCAAGGCGAATACAACAAAATGACAGCTCTCTGCAATGAAACCCTTCAGAGCAACGACCTTTATCTGGTTCATTTCTGGAAAGCTACGGCACATTTTCAACTCAAACAATATAAAGACGCTTTGGATGAGATTGTTAACAACTGTTTAGCCCTGAATCCAAATCAGGAGGAAAGCTATTTCCTTCAAGGCGACGTCTATGCAGCCATGAAAAAATATGACCTGGCAAAAGATTCTTATCTTAAAACACAGCTAATCAATCCGTTTGAAACAACACGTTTCAATGAAAAGATGAAACAACTGCCTTAAATGCGCTTCTTGTCATTTGAGTTTTACACTACATCAACAAAACAGGAAGAAAAGACATTAGAGCGCAACGAAAATGACGATAGGGTTGATGCAACCGATTGCTATTGTATTTTTATATTTGCGATAAAGTGCATGATTTCAACTTTTTTAATGATTTTTGATGTAGTGTTGATGAGGCATAAAATAAATGCGGACGTAAAAGTGATGTAGGCCTTTATTTGATTCAGCAATTTGGAAAGAGTTAATATTGCTTGACAAATGTATTTAAACCTTAATAACCATTTCAAACCAAACCTATGAAGAGATTACTTATACTTTTTTCGGTTATGTTTTTGCCTTTGGGGATGATGTTTGCACAATCAACCATCAAAGGCACAGTAACCGATAAAGCGACAAATGAATCATTGCCGGGTGCAAACATTCTGGTTACTGGCACCATGTCCGGCGCGGTGAGCGATATTAATGGAAACTACACGCTCCACCTTCCGGAAGGCAGTCAGGTGATTCAGGTAAAATTTGTGGGTTACCAAACGGCAACACGGGTAATCAGTCTGAACAAGGGAGAAACGCTTGTAGTAAACTGGGCGCTCGAGCCGGAAGTTAGCCAACTTGAAGAGTTTGTGGTTGTAGGTTACGGTGTTCAGAAAAAGAGCGTTGTAACCGGCGCCATTTCCGGTGTGAAATCGAAAGATCTTGAGAACATGCCAATTTCACGGCTTGAGCAGGCTCTACAAGGCCGCACATCGGGTGTCACCATTGCTGCGAGCTCGGGTATGCCCGGTGCCTCATCAACGGTGAGGGTACGTGGTACAACCAATTTTAACTACAGCGACCCTTTATACATCGTTGATGGTACACCTGTGGATGTAGGCGGAATTGATTACCTGAATTCTGCCGATATCGAAAGTATTGAAATTTTGAAAGATGCGGCCTCAGCAGCTATCTACGGAACGCGCGCCGCCAACGGGGTTATTATCATTACTACCAAAAAAGGTGCTTCGGGCAGCATGCGCGTGAACTACCATACCTATTTCGGAACTCAAAGCCCTGCCAAAAAACTCGACCTCCTCAATGCTACCCAATACGCCACTATTCGCAACGAGATGCTGACCAATGCCGGGCAAAGTCCCCTGTTCAGCAATCCTGAACAATTTGGTGTGGGAACCGACTGGCAAGGGGTAATTTTCAACAACAACGCTTTGCTTCACAATCATGAGTTAAGCATTACCGGTGGAAACGATCGCTCGACCTATTATACCTCTTTCGGGTATTACGATCAGGAAGGAATTGTGGCCACCGATATTTCGCATTATAACCGATTGAACCTCAGGCTCAATTCAACGCATAAAATAAATGATTGGCTTAGAGTTGGCAACAACTTTGGCTACAGTCACATCAAGAGTCAGGGGCCGATGAACAGCAACAGCGAATTCGGGGGGCCATTGGCATCAGCCATCAATCTCGACCCAATCACGCCTGTAGTGGTTACAGATCCGGCACTCATCAATGCTGCACCATACAGCACATTCCCCGTGGTGCGCGATGCCGATGGTAATCCTTATGGAATCTCGCCTTATGTTGTCCAGGAAATGACCAATCCGATGGCGTATATTGCAACTCATCTCGGAAATTACGGATGGTCGGACAACTTTGTCGGCAACTTCTATGCTGAACTTGAGCCTATCAAAGGCTTAAAGTTTAAATCGGACATCGGTACAAAATTAGCTTTCTGGGGTGGTGAAAGTTTCACTCCTGTTGCCTACCTGAATTCGGCCACCACCTATCCCAAAACCTCTTTCGACAGAAGCCAATCGCAGGGGCTGATGTGGAACTGGGAAAACACTGCCTCCTATTCCCGCAGTTTTGGCAAGCATGAGATGTCGGCACTTGTTGGGACAACAGCTTTTGTTGAATCCAGCAGGGGCAGCTCGGTAACCTATAAAAACATCCCGGTCAACAATTTTGAAGATGCTTCGATGAATTATTCCGTGGCTGATGCCGACCGAATCGGGGGCGGATGGGAAGGAACCGATCATAAGGTGGCTTCGGTGTTTGGCCGTCTGTCTTACAACTACGATCAGAAATATCTTTTCAATGGTATTGTGCGTCGCGACGGTTCAACCCGTTTCGGACACAATAAAAAGTTTGGTTATTTCCCGTCACTTTCATTAGGATGGGTGGTGTCGAAAGAAGCCTTTTTTCCCGAAATCAATTGGTTTAATTTTCTCAAGATCAGAGGGTCATATGGTGTTACGGGGAACGACAACATTGGCGATTTCCGGTACATCAGCACCATTGGCGGCGGGCGCAACTACACCTTTAATTACAACGGGTATGTTGTGGGATACAGTCCGAATGCCCCCAGCAACCCCGATCTGGAATGGGAACAGACCAGCCAGTCGAACATCGGGTTTGAAGCCACGTTGTTTAACGATTTCCGAATCACTTTCGACCTTTACGACAAAAGTACAACCGGGATGTTGCAACCTCTGCGACTGCCCGACTATACAGGAGCCGGAAACCCCACAGCTAACGTAGCCTCTATGACCAACAAAGGGGTTGAGTTGGAGCTCAGTTATCGTTTTAAGTTTTCCGGCATTGATTTCGATGTCCGTGGGAACGGTTCTTATCTGAAAAACGAAGTTACCTATATCAGCGAAGATGTTGATTATCTGACCAGTGCCAGTTTCCAGTCGAGCGCCTACGAAATCAGCAGGCTCATGGTAGGCTACCCCATTGGTGTTTTCTATGGCTTTGAGGTTCTGGGCATTTTCCAGTCGAACGGCGAAGTGGAAAAGTATGTTAATTCCGATGGAGAGCTTCTTCAGCCTAATGCCCGACCTGGCGACTTCAAGTTTGCCGACCTCAATGGCGATGGCGTCATCAATAGCGATGATCGCAAAGTAATTGGTGACCCGACACCAAATTTCAGCTATGGTTTCACCTTGTCGGCTGCATGGAAAGGACTCGACCTGATGGTGTTCCTGCAGGGTGTATCAGGCAATGACATTTACAACGGTTTGAGGCGCCTAGACATCCCCAACGCCAACTGGACAACCGATGTTTTAGACCGTTGGCATGGCATTGGAACCTCAACAACTTTCCCGCGTGTTGTTGCTGGCGACCCCAACAACAACTTCCGCAACCCTTCGACCTTCCACCTAAGCAACGGTGCTTATATGCGTGTCAAAACCGTTCAGCTTGGCTACCAACTTCCCAAAAATCTTATCCGGCGTATCGGACTTGACAACCTAAGGGTATATGTCGGCGCCAACAATCTGTTTACCCTTACGCAATATAAAGGTTACGATCCTGAGATTGGAGGCGGAAGCTATGGCATTGATCGCGGATTTTATCCCCAGGCACGCACCTTTATGGCAGGTCTTAACATTGGTATTTAATCAGAAAAACTCAGTTAAAGATGAAAACACTAAAATATATCCCGTTTGTCCTGATCACCCTGCTGATTCTGAACTCATGCGGCAAGGACTGGCTTGAGGTCAAACCTAAAGGAACTACCCTCGAAGATAATTATTATCAAAATGCCGATGAGGTTTATTCCGGCTTAGTGGCTGCGTACGACCCGCTTGGGTGGGAAGTTGTGAAAGATTATTCGAGCAAGGTCGGACTCTTAAATTCTGCTTCCGACGAGTGTTATGCCGGTGGTGGCTCATATGGCGACCGTGCCACATGGGAAGCCTGGAGCAGCTACACTCTTGATCCTGCTGTCGGGCCACAGGCCGATTTTTGGGCCAGGAACTACGCCGGCGTCTATCGCACCAATGTCCTGCTCAACAAAATTGACGGTGCCACCATGAATGATGCATTGCGCGAACGATTTCGCGCAGAAGCTCGTTTTTTGCGCGCATATTATTACTTTGACCTCGTTCGTTTGTTCCGCAATATTCCGTTGATCACCAGTCCGTTAACTCCAACAGAAGTATTTAACGTTGAACAGGTTGCTCCAGAAAAGGTGTACGAACAAATTGAGGCTGACCTGAAAGCTGCCATTCCTAATTTGCCACTCACCGTTCCTGTTGATGAAAACGGACGTATCACGAAAGGAGCAGCTCAGGCCCTGCTTGGCAAGGTGATCCTGACCCAAAACAATGAAAGCCGTATGGATGAAGCTGCCGAGCTTTTTGATGCTGTTTACAAAAGCGGCGTGTATCACCTTTTGGAAAAATATGGCGACATTTTCAGACCTGATAACAAGTTCAATGCCGAATCCATCTTTGAAATCACACACACCTCGGCAGCAGTAGGTTACTGGGGGCCCTGGCCTCCGGCAGGTGAAGGACATATTTTCACGCAAATGTGTGGTCCACGAGCCTACAACGGACCTACATACAAGGCCGGATGGGGCTTTAATCCTATCACTATGGGAACCGTGAACCTGCTGAAAAATGACCCCCGATACAGATCTACCATTGCCAACATTGACAGTCTTGAAAAAGCCGGCGTAGCCTCTTACGAAAAAGGCTATCAAAATACCGGCTATTTCATTCAGAAATATGCCCCGCTACAGGAATTCTTCGGGCATGGAACTGGTGATCCCGTATTGGAATGGCCTACCAACTACATCGAGATTCGTCTGGCCGATGTTTGCCTGATGGCTGCCGAAGCCTATCTGCGTAGCGGCAATAACGGCAATGCACAAACCTATCTCGATCTTGTCAGACAAAGGGTTGGTTTAGCTCCAGCTCCTGCAACCCTCGATAATATCTATACTGAACGTCGCCTTGAGTTGGCCACTGAAGGACATCGCTTTTTCGATCTGCTTCGCACCGGTAAAGCAGCCAACGTATTGGCCGACAGGGGTTTCATTGCCGGGAAACACGAATTGCTTCCCATTCCCTTGTCAGAACTCAATGGCACCAAACTGAAACAGAATCCCAATTACTAGCTATTGGTATTGTTTTGTGGTTAGTGAGCAGAGTGGGCTGCTGTATCCGGCAGCCCCTCTCTTTGAAAAAACGAAGTATGAAAATCAGGCTTTTTCTTCCCCTCTTTCTCTTCACCATTCTGGTTCAGGGTTGTGCAGGTCAGGATACCATCAAAAAACCCAACATCATTATTCCAGGCCCACCTCAAGACTTAGGCTGGGAATTTGAATCAGAACCATCCTGGGCTGATGAATTTGATTATCAAGGTGTTCCTGACCCCTTGAAATGGAGTTACGACCTTGGCGGCCATGGATGGGGCAACAATGAGTTGCAATATTATACCGATCGCGCCGAAAATGCTTTTGTTGACAATGGAGTGCTCAGTATCACAGCACGCAAAGAAAACTTTGAACAAAAGGAATACACCTCCGCACGATTGGTCTCAAAATACAAAGGCGACCTGCTTTATGGTCGGGTTGAAGTGAGAGCCAAAATTCCTGCCGGTCGCGGCACATGGCCTGCCATCTGGATGCTCCCAACCGACTGGGAGTATGGCGGATGGCCTTCGTCGGGCGAGATTGACATCATGGAACATGTGGGATTCGACCCAAACAGGATACTTATTACGACCCACAGCGAAGCCTATTTCTGGCGTATCGGAACCCAACGGTCGGCAAGCAAAATCATTGAAAATGCCACCACCGATTTTCATCTCTATCGTATTGACTGGACACCTTACGCTATTCGTGGATTTATTGACAACATTCAAATTTTCACCAGTTTGAATGATGGAACCGGTTACAAAGCCTGGCCTTTCGACAAGCGGTTTCATCTTCTGCTCAATCTGGCCATCGGAGGCGATTGGGGCGGACAACAGGGTGTGGACAATTCCATTTTTCCGGTGAGCATGGAAGTGGATTACGTGCGTTTTTATCCAATGATTCAAAAATAAACAGATATGAACACCAATTTTTCTCCCCTACGCTTGATTATTCTTAGTTTTTGGATATTGGCCATTCTTGGGATAAATTCCTGCAAGAAAGAAGAAAAACCAATACCGAACCTCAGCTTTGATTCCACCATGAGCACTCTGGAAGGCAATGAGGGCAATCATTTTCTTAGTCTCATGCTTAAGCTCAGCCACGATTATGACAAAGATGTTACGGTAAAATACCAAACCATGGATGGTACAGCTCTAGCCGATGAGGATTATATAGGAATCCCTGAGAGCGAACTCATTTTTCTTCCGGGTGAAATCGAAAAAGAAATCAAAATCGAAATCATAGGCGATGAGATTTACGAGGAAAATGAGGCTTTTCAATTGATGATTACTAAGGTCATCAACGCACAACCTTTATTAAACCAGTGCGATATTGTGATTTTGAACGACGATGTTTTTATTCCTGAACTCAGCTATCCGCTTCGGGTCAGGCAAGCCGAAGGCAATAGCGACAATGTGTTGACTTTTGCTGTAAAGCTTAATGGAGCCTCTACCCTGCCCGTAAGCATCAAGTGGAGCACGGCCGATGGAACTGCTAAAGACGGGCTGGATTATGTGGGCAGTGCTGATAATACACTGGTCTTCAATCCCGGAGAAACTGAAAAACAAATCAGCATTACGATTCTGGGCGATGAAGTCATGGAGTTTGACGAAGGCTTTTTTATTCATTTCTCCGACATTCAGAATGCGACATTCGTCCCTGAAGACATCACGGCCGTCATTGATAACGACGATTCTTTTATTCCTGAATTGCAGGAGGATGGCTACATCACTCCTGAAAATTACGAAGGTTTCAACTTGATTTGGGCCGACGAATTTAGCGGTACAAGCATCAACACCCAAAATTGGGGTTACGATATCGGCGGAGGCGGATGGGGAAACAATGAGCTTCAGGTTTACACCTCTCTGTCGGAAAATTCTTTTGTACAGGATGGGAAGCTGCATATCGTTGCAACCAAAGCATACAACACCTACAGGTCGGCACGGCTATTGTCGAAAGACAAAAAGACTTTTATATACGGACGCATTGATTTTCGTGCGAAAATGCCCATCGGAAAAGGTATCTGGCCTGCATTGTGGACCCTTGGCAACAATATTTCGGCAATAAGCTGGCCCCGTTGCGGCGAAATAGACATTATGGAATATCTTGGTCATAAAGCTAACGAAGTACATGGAACGATCCACTACGATAAGGGAGGGCATCGCTATACGGGCAGCAGCACCACCCTGGCCGGTTCGGAAGGATTTAATGAAAAATTCCACATCTTCACCCTGCTTTGGAGCGAATATGGCATGACGTGGTATGTGGACTATCAACCGTTCTTCTCAATTAAAGACACTGACATCAATTTCGAGGCATTCAAACTTCCGCAGTTTTTCATCATGAACGTAGCCGTTGGCGGTAACTGGCCCGGGAGCCCCGATGCCACAACACAGTTCCCGCAAACAATGTTGGTTGACTATGTCAGGGTATTTCAACCGGCAAATTAAAATGTTGATGTAACACCTAATTTAAATATAAAGATTAGTATTAACGAAACCTCTATCACAAACAAAAAATACTGCCTAAAGCATAAAATGCTAACGATTGCGCAACTTTTTATGGTCTGAAGTGCATCTTGTTTAAAAATTCAAAAAAAAAGCCACTCAATCTTTGAAATAAACGTATTTTTGAAAATAGAATAAGACAAACATCATTTAATCAACTTAATTATCATTATTAACCACAATTTTCAGTCATGAAAAAAACACTTAGAATCAGTCTGGCACTACTGCTAACAGTGCTGCTCGTTCCGTTTACTTCGTGTAAGAAAGACGACCCCGAACCGGATGTCATTGCCAGTTTCACTTTTAAAATTGATGACAACGACTTCAAGAAAGTGGAATTTACCAATGAATCGCAGAATTTTTCTGCCTTGTCATGGGATTTTGGTGATGGCACTGCTCTTTCAACCGAAACGAACCCTGTACACACCTATGCTGCTGTTGGTGAATACACCGTAAAACTGACTGCTACCTCGCAGAAAGGAACTACAACGGATGTTTACACCAAGAAAGTAACCATTGCCGACCCCAACGAAATGCTTACACGTCTTGTTGGCGAAAGCAGCAAAACCTGGAAACTCCTGCGCGATGTTTCGGGCGGTGTTTATCCTCTTGAAGTTGGCCCCTGGGCTCATAACGAAATTTGGTGGGCTATGGGACGCAACAACGACGAACTGGCCAACAGGCCCTGTATGCTCAATGATGAATTCACCTTCACCCGCGATGGTAAACTGATCATTGACCGCAAAGGCGATTATTGGGCTGAGGGCGGAATTTATGTTCCGGCCAATATTTGCGCCAGCACTTCTGATCCAATGGTAGGTGCTGCAGGCGAGGATCTCTCAGCTTGGAAAGGCGGTACTTTTGCCTTTGAACTGGATGGTGCTAACAACAAAATCACTGCAAAAGGAAAAGGTGCTTTCATCGGCTTCGAGAAACTTGGAAACGGAAAAGAAGTATCCAACGGTGCTTCGGCTACCAATCCAATTGTTTTGCCCGAGTCAATCACTTACAGTGTAATTTCGCTCTATGACGGCACTACCGACACACTGATTGTTCAGGGCCAGTACAAATGGGACGATTCCGATGGTGGTTACTGGCGGTTTGTTCTCGTACACTACGACAACCCGGCCGATGAACCCCCGATTCCGGGCAACCAGCCGGCAGCCAACTTCACCTATGTGCTTGATGGCCGCACCGCTACATTCACAAACACTTCGAATTTTGCCACAAGCTATCTCTGGGATTTTGGCGACGGCAGTACTTCAACCGAAACCAACCCAACCCACACTTTTGCTTCCGATGGCAACTTCACTGTGTCGCTCACCGCAACCAATGAATTGGGTACCAATGTAAAAACTGTAGACATTATGGTCTCAACAGTAGAACTTACCAACGAAATTCTGCAAGGAGCTCCCTGGAGAATCCGTGTTGCTCCCAATTCCATTTATGTAGGTCCCGGAATGGGCGATCCTTCATGGTGGCAGACACCCGTTGGCTTCCTTGACGGCTCGGCAGCCGGAACACCTGACGACTGGTCGTGTATGGTTGACGATGAGTTTACTTTCCATGCCGATGGCAAATTCACCTACGACACCAAAGGCTCGACCCGCAACGACGGCTACTTTGGCGGAACCAACGGCTGTATCACCGATGAAGAAATTGCCGCCAGCGGCAATGGGGCTTATTTCGGCAGCGCTCTTGGCGATGATGCACACACCTACACCTTCACCCCGGCTTCGGGTGGAAACCGCGCCATTATTGAACTGACCAACAGCGCTACAAGGGCTGCATTCATCGGATTCATGAAAGGCTATTACGGCGGTGAAAACGCTAACGGCGCAAACCCACCAAATGGCGGAAACCCAACAAACCGCTACGAAGTAATGGGCTATTCAAACAATGGAACAGTTGAAACCCTTATTGTATCCGTTGACATCTCGGGCGACCATTCAGGAGGAGCTTCCTGGACAATGGTTATGGTAAGATAATTGATCTTTAAGTCTTAAACCAGGGGAATGGGGTATAACCCTTCTCCTGGTTTTTTTTTCAACAAATTAAAACAACGAATGACAACAATATGCAAAACTTTACTGATTTTCTGAAAAAACTCCCGTTGTTTTTTCTCCTGCTGCTCACTCTCGCAGCATCGGCCCAGAGCCGCAAGCTCAGTGGAACAGTGAAAGATACCAACGGCGACCCTCTTCCCGGAGTGAATGTTTCATTGGTGGGAACACTCTCGGGAACCGTTACCGATATTGACGGCCGATACGAAATCAATGTGACCAATGAATTGGTCAAATTTTCCTTTATCGGCTATGTTGAACAAATCGTGAATCCGGCCGGCAAAAAGATCCTTGATATTATTCTGGAAGAAGACGTTGAAGTGCTCAACGAGGTAGTCGTTGTCGGCTACGGGACACAAAAAAAGAAAGATCTGACCACGGCTGTTTCTGTTGTTGACGAAAAATCACTCAAAGAACGTCCGTTGGTTTCGGCAGCCGAAGGTCTTCAGGGCAAGGCTGCAGGGGTGCAGGTGGTTCAGCCATCAGGTAAGCCCGGGGCAGGATTAGCCGTGCGCGTGCGTGGAACCACCTCTGCCATAGCCGGAAACGAACCACTCTATGTGGTAGACGGCTTCCCAACCACCGATATCCGTGGGATCAATCCCTCCGATATCGTGAGCATGAGCATTCTGAAAGATGCTTCCTCGGCTGCCATCTATGGTGCCAGAGCAGCCAACGGTGTTGTGATTATCACTACGCGAAAAGGCGAGGAAAACAAATCCAGCATCCGCTACAATGCCTATTACGGCATTTCCGACATTCGTCGCACCATCGAAGTGCTGAATACCAAACAGTACAGGCAATTGATGGAAGAAATTATGCCTGGCGGCCTCGATCCTTCCCAAACAAAATTCAACAACTGGCAGGACTATGTCTTTGGAACCGGAAGCACCATGTCGCATCAGATTGCCGTGACCGGCGGCTCCGGTAAGTCAACCCATTATATCTCGTTAGGCTATCTTTCGGATCAGGGAATAGTAAAACCAGCTCGTTTCGACCGTGTCACTTCGCGCATCAACATTGACAATCAGGTGAACGACTGGCTCAAGATCTCGACCAATCTGAACCTGATGAACCTCAACACCAAAGATACACCCGACAACCTGAGCTCGGGCAGAGGAGGCGTCATCATGAGCGCCTTGAACACTCCTCCTTTTCTGGGAGTTTACAAAAACGACGGCAGCGGATGGTTCGACCCCAACCCCTTTCAACCCTCTTGGGAAAATCCGGTGGCCTATATGGAAGGGCCAAAACAGACTTCCATTGACAATCAACTGTTTGGTACTGTGGCCGCCGATGTCAAGCTTCACCGCACACTTACTTTCCGTTCCAACGCAGGGATTGACTTCATGTCGCATCAGTGGGATTACTACCTCGACCCATTCAGAACCAATTATGGGCGTTCAGAAAACGGTATCGGACGTTCGGACAAGCAAAACTCGACAACTTATCTCTGGGAAAACACGCTCTCCTATAAAAACAGTTTTGCACAGCACAACCTGAGTGCCATGGGCGGAAGCAGTATTCAAGGCAATACCTGGCATCAGACCTATGTGGAAGGAACCGATTTCCCTGCCGATGTGAGTATCACCACGGTAAATTCTGCCAACAAAGTCACCGGAAGCTCATATGAAACACAGTGGACAATTGCCTCTTTCTTTGGTCAGGCTGCGTATGATTTCAACAACAAATATTACCTCACGGCCAGTATGCGCTACGATGGCTCATCAAAATTGGCCAACCCCTGGGGTTTCATGCCCTCTTTCTCTGCAGGGTGGAGACTTACCTCGGAAAGTTTTATGAAAGGCATCAGCCAGATCAACGACCTCAAGCTGAGAGGAGGCTGGGGTAAAGTGGGCAATCAGGAAGGTATCCCCACCTATGCCCGTTATGGATTGGTGAATTATTACCGTACTCAGGCTACCAATCCGCTCTCAGGTCCTTCAGCCGTTCAGGTTACATACGGAAATCCCGACTTGCGTTGGGAAACTACAGCGCAGTCCAACATTGGTTTCGATCTGAGTATGTTCAACTACAGGGTGAACGTGAATTTTGACGCCTATATGAAAAAAACCAATGATGTGCTTCTCAATGTCCGTCTCTCGAGTTCCCTGCCCATCACCACCATCATGACCAATGCCGGTAAAACAGAAAATAAAGGGATTGAGTTTAACATCAATACAGTGAACGTTGATAAAAAATGGCGCTGGACAAGCGATTTCAATATGTCGTTCAACCGCAACAAGGTGACCGATCTTGACTATACCAAGGTTTATTATTATGGCCGCATCTACAGCAACAACCAGGACGTAACCATCCTCCGTGCAGGTTTACCTTTGGGGAGCTTTTTCGGTTATGTGGCCGATGGAGTTGATCCGCAAACCGGCAACATGAAGTATAAAGACCTCAACAACAACGGTATATTCGACACAGGCGATCGCACCGTAATCGGAAACCCACAGCCTGATTTCATCTTTGGGTTTACTAATACCTTTAATTACAAGAAGTTCGATCTTAATTTCTTTATCCAGGGTAGCTATGGCAACGATATTTACAATGCCACCCGTATTGACTTAGAAGGAATGATCGACAGCAAAAATCAATCCATTGCCGTGCTTGATCGCTGGAAAAAGCCTGGCGATATTACCGATATCCCCCGTTCGGGAAACATCAACAATGTGCGCAACTCAAGCCGTTTCATCGAAGATGGCTCGTACCTCCGGCTAAAATCCATCACCCTGTCTTACAAGGTGTTCGACAAAACCTCAAAAGTGAAGTTTATCAAAGATATGTCGGTTTACGTCACCGGTCGCAACCTGATCACCCTTACCCGCTATAGCGGCTTTGACCCCGAAGTGAATGCTTTTGGAACCAGCGCTGTTGAACAAGGGATTGATTACGGAACCTATCCCCAGTCGCGCTCGGTTGTATTGGGTTTGAATGTTGAATTTTAAACGAATGAAGCCATGAAAAAAAACTCATTTATTCTCATCCTCCTGCTCGTTATCTCCCTCACGGCTTGTGAAAAATTCCTCGACATCAAGCCTGTTTCTCAAGGTATTATGATTGACGAGAATCAAACTACCGAGCTCATTTTCAAGAATGCTTCGGAGCTCGAGGCTGCCTTGATGGGCGTTTACGATGATTTCCGCAACGAATATTTCGAGCTCGACTATTTTGTGAACGGCGATGCGCAAAGCGACGACTGCTATGCCGGCGCCGACAATCCGGCCAACTTTCAGATTGACGAGTTTTCCATTGATGCCACAAACACCAATGTGAGCCGCGACTGGCGCTATCTTTATGGCACCATCGGAAAAGCCAATTTAGTATTCAACAATGCCGATTCGACTCCGGGCGTTGATGCTGCACGCAAACAGCAAATCAAAGCCGAAGCAGCCTGGATCAGAGCCTTTGTCTATTTTCAGGCTGTACAACTTTGGGGTGATGTGCCTCTACAGTTGAAAGAAATCACAACGGTGAGTTACGACCTGTTGCCGGTAATATACCCGCAAATGTTTCCTACACGTGCTCCTGTAGCCGATGTTTACCAACAAATTATCAGCGACTTTGAACTGGCTGCTGCACATGCTCCCGCTACCGCTGCCCACAAAGGCTATGTAACCAAAGGCGCAGCCAATGCCATGTTGGCCAAAGTGTATGCCACCATCGAACCACATCAGTGGGATAAGGTGAACCAATATTGCGATGCAGTGATCGGAGGAGGCTACTCGCTACTTCCTGAATATGATATGCTTTGGGATAACCTGCACGAGAACTCGGCTGAGGCTATCTTCGAGATCAATTACGAAGGTACTCCGCAAAGTGGTAATTGGGGCGCAAGTATGTTTCGTGGGCTCGACTGGAAAAAATTCAACACTCCGTCCAACGATCTGGTGGCTGCCTTTGATGCCGAAGGCGATCAAATCCGTAAGGAATCGTCAATCATTTTCCTCGACGTGACCGGTAAATGGTCTGATGCCTACTGGCCTCAGGCAAACTTCCCTTTCATCAACAAATACAGGATTTTCACCGGAAGCAGTCCGCAAAACTATATCTTCTTACGTTTAGCCGACATTTTGTTGCTTAAGGCTGAAGCACTGAACGAAAACGGGGATGTGGCCGGCGCTGCCGCTTTGGTAAATCAAATCAGGGCAAGGGTAAATCTTGCACCCACCCCGGCCGCTGACAAAGCAGCAATGAAATTGGCCATCGAAAAAGAAAGACGGCTTGAACTGGCTTTCGAAGGCCATCGCTGGTATGACCTCAAACGTACCGGACGCGCCATCGAAGTGATGAATGCTGTGCGCGGTCCCAACGGAACTTCATTGGGTTATATGGTGAATGAAAACAAACTTTTCTGGCCCATCCCTCAGTCTGAAATAGACAACAACGCCGAGCTCATTCAGAATGAAGGTTATTAGTATTTAAACCGACAGCATAACGGCCATAAAACCCGTTATGCTGTTTTTTTGTCTTTTCATCAGTATAAAATTCCTAATGGTGAAACAAACGCTTCTTCTTCTTTTTCTTTTTCTAAGCATCTCATTCTCTAGCTGCAAGGGGAAAACCAACCCCACCCCTCCCGACCAGCCGACAAACGAAACAGATAAAAAAGTGGTGGTAAACCTTACCCGTGGCGACAAGATACGGTTGCTGATGCAGGACACACTCATTCTTTATCCGCAGGTGCCTGCCGACTGGCCGGTTATCAGCATTGACACCTCGATTGTTTTTCAAGAGATTGACGGTTACGGCGCTGCACTTACCGGCTCTGCAGCTTATCTGATTCACAAGAAAATGACTGCCGAACAACGTCGCGAACTCCTTCTTCAGCTTTTTGATCCGGTGAAAGGGATAGGGATCAGCTTCCTGAGGTTGACCATGGGAGCTTCCGATTTCTCATTATCCGATTTCACCTACGATGACATTCCCATCAATGAAACCGATTTTGCACTTGAACATTTCTCGCTTTCTCAAGACCTCGACGACCTTATCCCCGTATTGAACGAAATACTCGCCATCAATCCGAATTTACACCTGATGGGGACGCCCTGGTCGCCACCCGCCTGGATGAAAACCAACAAAAGCCTCAAAGGCGGCAAACTTCGCCCGGACTGTTATTCCGTCTATGCCGACTATTTTGTAAGATACATCCAGGAGATGAAAGCGCACGGCATCGAAATTACCCATATCACGCCGCAAAACGAGCCGCTTTATTTCACGGCCAACTATCCCTGTATGGAGATGCAAGCCGAAGAACAAGCCGAATTCATCAAACACCATCTAGGACCAAAATTTGCTGCAGCAGGCATCACCACAAAGATTATCAACTACGATCACAACTGGGACAATACCGCGTATTCACTCCACATTCTCAATGACAGTCTGGCCCGTCGTTATACAGCCGGGAGCGGTTTTCATGCCTATGCGGGAAACGTATCGGCCATGTCAACGGTACATCAGGCCTTCCCCGACAAAGAGCTGCATTTTACCGAAATATCGGGTGGCGCCTGGGCAACCGACTTTGGTGATAATCTGATGTGGAACATGCAAAATATATTTATCGGTACGGCAGTCAACTGGTCACGCTCGGCTTTGCTGTGGAATTTGGCTCTCGACCAAAATTACGGCCCGACCAATAACGGTTGTTCCAATTGCCGTGGAGTGATTACAATCAGCCAGCCCGACGGACAGGTGACGTTCAACGAAGAGTATTACTCAATCGGTCATTTTGCGAGATATGTTCGTCCCGGCGCCAAACGCATTTCGCACCTGCGCCAGCAATCACTTTTCAAGATTGACGCCGTGGCTTTCCTCAACCCCGATGGCAGCAAGGTGTTGGTTGTAACCAATTATGGCGATGATTACCAGACCTTTTCGGTCAAACAGGGACAAAAAGCCTTTAGTTATTCCATTCCGGCGAAGTCGGTGGCAAGCTTCACCTGGGACTAAAGCCATCAATGCCTCGTTGACGGCGTTTGAAAAAGGCAAAAATCAGCCAGCCTTCACAATTTTACGGTTTACGACCTCATTAGCATAATCTAGTTGCAGCAGATAGATACCGGCCGTTTCGTTGAAAGGAAGTTGCTGAAGAGGTTGTTTCAATAGTTGGAATTGTTTCACCAAACGTCCGTCCAAGCTGTAAATCCGGGCCGTTGTACCCAACAATTCCGGCCTGATACATCCCAGTTGCAAACCACTTTCCGTAATCCTGACGCGAATCTCGCCCGCGGCAACCTTTCCATTCAAACCATCAGCTGACAAGGTATGGCTGGTGAGGTCGCTCCAGCTATTGAGCACTTGAGATGAAACTGTCACCGAAATTTGCCCGGCCTGCTCCACATTCATGTTCAAAATGAGTTTACATTCTGAAGCGCTCACATATTCAACCGACTGCAAAGACGCACCCTCCGGAGCATTATTCAGGACAAAAGCCTCTTTTGCAAGAAATGCGTTGGCAAAATAATCATCCACCAATTTCAGCTCAATCACATTGGCATCAGCACTGATTTTTGCAGTTGGTTCAATGACCTCTACCGCAAAATTGTTGTCCATCCAGTTCATGCGGTTGAAAAGAAATGTACGAAAATAATTCACCTCGTCATCGTAGTCATTTCCTTGCCAATAGTGATTGGGCCACACATATTCGCCTAAAATCTTCCAACGTTGAAAATTCCGTTCGCGCGCCTGTGCCGTATGCGTCACAAGCGAATCAATCACAGCCTGTAAAGCCGAGTTAGTCAGCTTTTCCTGCCGCAGATATTTCCATCGGGCATGAGCAAAACCAGCAAAATATGGGTCTTCCATCAGTCGTTTCCACCAAAACATGATGGACCATTCGACCGGAAAAACCATTTCGTAATGCCAACCGTTGATTTGGATGCCTTCTGGCCAAAAATCCACATTGCCATAACCCAGATTAAAATCCCAAACCGGTCCGGCAAACAGCTTCCCGCCATCACTGTCCCGTTTTTTATAAAGGTAATTACTATACCGGTAGTTATCCACCTCTTTGGCAATCTCGTTGACTAACATAAAATCAACAAATGAGCGCACATCAAAATATTGCTGGTAACCCTGCTCGGGATCGGTAAAACCGGCTGAAGCCAATGCGCCGGAAGCAGCATCTACATAATCTTTGATATAGGCCTTCTGCTGTGGCATCAACTCATCAGGCTTAGGGCGGTAATATTGAAAGATTATGTTTTTGGCGTTAGGATATTGCGGCTCCGGATATGAGATCCAGCCATCGTAGTCAAATTCAAAATCGGGATCGAGCTTATCTACGCGTAAGATATACCCGCCGGTTAATGCATCGCCGCTGATATCGCCGGGTTTGAGTTTGGCAATATTCACCCGGTTTTTGTCGCGTTTAATCTTCTCCTCCATCACATAGATTCCCTTATAATCGCCGTTGAGTATCAGCTCGCAGTATTTTGTCCGTGTGCCATAATGGCCTGTCCTGCGATTGATCTCGAACGTGACAACGTTGCGCATCAACGATTTATCAGAATAAGGCGCATAAAGTATCCAGTCGTTCTCTTTGGGCATCCCTAGTATTGAGACATTAAAATTTTCGCCCTGACTATCACGCGTTTCAAAAGCATAACTTTTTTTTGGGAACATCTGCGTTGATTGCCCCCTTACCTCTATGCCAATGGGTCCGTCATAACCGTTGAATGGATCACTGCTATGGTTGACTGCGCCGGGGCCATTGTCAATAATGCCCATCGTGGCCGAAATCTTTGGCTCATCGGGGATTGGGACGCCGAAAGTGTTGATGACAACAATCGGGAGATTGCTTTCAAAAACAACAGGCTCAGGAATTTCTTTGAGAATATCATCGAAGTACCAGGTTTTGTTAGGTGTGGTTCCAAGAAAATCATAAAAAATGACCATCCTGACCAAGTTATCATAATACAACCCGGAAAAATCGAAGGTGATATCCGTCCATTTTCCTGGAATAGGCGTTGCCGATATCTCATGAAAATAGCTATAATCCTGATTTTCAAACTTTAATAAAATATTTCCTCCTGTTGGCGGCGCAAGCACTTTGAGCCGATAGCGCGGATATGCATCAAAATTGGCAGGAACAGGAAGTTCATAACTGAAAAAATCGTAGATATCATTCGTGGTCGTCACCTGCAGGCAATGTGTCGAGGCATTGACTTCATCGGGCGCCGGATTGAGAACCGTCTTTCCGTTGCCGGCAGAAAAATACCAATCCTGCACAATGCCATCCCAATTGCTAATGGTATCATAGGTTTGCGCATTGCTCAGTAAAGCGCTGAGAAAGAAAAACACAACTAAAAGCCGGCGTTTCCCTGCTAAAAAAGACCTCACCGGATTTTTTTGAAAAACTTTTGAAATCATATGCAAAAGTATAGAATAACGCCAAAACAGGAAAAGAGGAAATAAAACCTTCGATCAAATAACGATAAAACATATTTTTGCAGGATAAACTTTGTTAAAAAAATCATTTCCTGTGATGAAGTTCATTGACCGTATTTTTTCAATTTTACTTTTTACAGCCATCATTTTTGGCTTTTCCGAAAGTCGTGCTGCCTGGCTCAACAACGAGCCGGTTACCGTTGTTCAACCCGACCAGACAGTCATTCAATGTTTTGCGACCGGCGACGAATTTTACAACTGGCTTCACGATGCCGAACGTTTCACCATCATTCAGAGCGCTGTTGACGGTTATTACTATTACGCCCAACTTGTTGGCGACGAACTCGTTCCATCCTCGTTGAGGGTCGGGCAGGCCAATCCGCGCAGCATAGGACTCAGGCCTGGCATCAACATCAGCGCCGAGCAGATGAAAGCCCGCCGGAAATTCATGGAAGATGAAATGAATTTTGCCCTGCCTGAAAAACGTTCCGAAAAAAACGCCGGAACGCTCAACAACCTTGTCATCTATATCCGTTTCAGCGACCAGGAGGAGTTTACTACCGATACGATAGTCAATTACAACCGTTTCAACTCGCAAACACCCGGTGCCAATTCGATGTACAATTACTTTCAGGAAGTCTCGTATGGTCAGCTCGCGCTGCCATCAACCTTCTATCCTGTTTCATCGGATGAGAAAATTCGCTCGTATCAGGACAGTCATCCGCGGGGATATTACATGCCTTATAACGCCACTACCAACCCCATTGGTTATCAGGAATCGCAGCGGACTGCTCGCGAGCATACCTTGTTAGCCAATGCCGTGAATTATGTGAACCTCAATTCGCCCGTACCCGAAAGCATTGACCTCGATTTTAACAACGATGGCCTTGTTGACAATGTGGTATTCATCGTCAGGGGGGCGCCCACGGCCTGGTCAACCCTGCTCTGGCCTCACCGCTGGAGCCTTTATACCCAGAACGTTTACATCAACGGAAAACGGGTGTACGATTTTAACTTCCAGCTTGAATCGAGTCTCAACTCCAGTGGTGTCGGGGTGCTTTGCCACGAAATGTTTCACAGCCTGAGCGCTCCCGACCTCTATCGTTACGACAACACCGAGATTGATCCTGTAGGGGCATGGGACATCATGGGCTCTGACAACAACCCTCCGCAACATATGGGCGCTTTCATGAAGATGAAATACGGCGGCTGGATTGACAACATTCCATGGATTACCGAGAGCGGCACTTATACCATCAACCCCCAACAGATTGGCGAGAACAATGCTTACCGTATCCATTCGCAAAACTCGACTTCCGAGTATTTTGTGGTAGAATACCGCAAAAAGGAAGGCACTTTCGACGGCACGCTCAGCAAGTCGGGATTGCTCATTTACCGCATCAATCCGGCAGCTCAGGGCAATGCCAGCGGTCCACCGGATGAGGTTTATCTTTTCCGACCCAATGGGACCAATAACAACAACGGCAACCTGAACGATGCTGTGTTTGGCGCCAATTACGGGCGTACCGCCTTTGACAACGAAACCAATCCCAATGCATATCTCCAGAATGGCAGCCCTGGCGGAGTGTATATCTCGCAGATTTCGACGGTTGGCGAGACCATGAGTTTCAAGGTTGATTTTCCCGGAGAGGTGCAGGCCGCCATCGAAGCTGAGGTTTATGTGGCTTGTCCGGGCGACGCCGTTCGTTTTTCCGACGCCTCCACCGGCCTGCCCAACAACTGGCAGTGGAGCTTCGACCCACCCACCGTTACCTATCTCAACGGTACAGGTGCAGGTTCGAAAAATCCCGTCGTAAAATTTGATGCTGAAGGCGACTACAGCGTAACCCTTACTGCTTCAAATGCCTCCGGTTCGAACACCCACACCGAAAACAACCTGATTCACATTGGCAGCCGCGAAGGTTATTTTGCCGACGGATTTGAATCGGGCAGCCTGAGCACCGCATCATGGAAAGTTGAAAACCCTGATAATTCCGTCACCTGGGAAGTATTCAGTGTGAGTGGGAACGGAAGCTTAAAAGCAGCCGGCATCAATTTCAGAAGCTATTATTCTATTCTTCAACGCGACCGCCTGATCTCCATGCCTCTTAACCTGAGCGGCGCCTCATCGGCTTACCTGAGCTTCGACCACGCCTATGCTCAAAATGAGACCTACACTCAGGTTACCGATTCATTGATCGTGCTTGCTTCGGCTGATTGCGGCGCTACCTGGCAACGCATAGCTGCCTATGGCGAAAACGGAAGTGGCAGTTTTGCCACACACCTCCCCACCACTGAGACTTTCTTCCCAATGGAAGCCGAAGACTGGTGCGGTAACGGCTGGGGCGCGCCATGCAATACCCTCGACCTGACCGCCTACGCCGGAATGGATAATGTGCGTATTGCGTTTGAAACGGTGAGCTTCTATGGGAACCCGCTATTGATTGACAATGTCGTGATTTCGCAATACGTTGGCACTCAGGAAAAACCTCAGAGCCTGAAGCTCCAACTGTGGCCCAATCCGGCAAACAATAGCCTCAACCTCAGTCATAACAGCCAAAGCAGATTCAACACCCTGAAGATCAGCAACCTCTCAGGACAGGTCATATTGGAGCAACAAGCCGAAAAAACCGGCAAAATCAATACTTCCGACTGGCCTGCCGGTGTTTATATCATCTCACTGAGCAATGAGAATGAAACCATCAGGCAAAAGTTTGTGATAGAATAAATCTACCCGACAGCTTGTCGAATACATGATATTTAATTTTGAGAAATTCGGCTGTGTTTTCCACACAGCCGAATTTCCTATTGGATTGATTGTTCTATCCTGAGAAACCTCAGAAAACAGCAAATCAAAAGCGATTTTTTCCGATACGGCTTGGCTGCAAATCCCCGGCATCTTTTGCTGGGCGGGAGCAGAATAGAACTGTCGGCGCTCGTGGTTCAAATCGTCATGAAAGATTTTTTGAAACAAAACGGTGAGGCCATCCTGTTTTTGCCGCTTTCGTTGTTTCAGAACGATGGGGCAAACAGCAGCTTCAGGGCATATCGCAGTTGCGAGGTAAACTTCCGGCTTGCAACGATTTTTGACTTCAACGACATTGATGTATTCAGCATCAACTCGTTATGGATTATGCCATTTGATCAGGAATCAAAAAACCTACTTCCCTATTCCCTATTTCCGAAATGAAAATGGCCACTGGAAAAAGTATGATGCAAAGCCGCTGTTTCACGAGACCGACCCATTGAGTATCATGCGGGTTGATGAAAGCCACCGTTTTGACAAAATCGAACCGATTGTCATCAAAAAAGAATCCGCCCCTCGGCAGGGGGTGAACAGTTGCGGCGCCAATGAGGTGTTTTTCTTCGGCAAATTGGAAGTCATCAATACTGATTTCGTTCTTGTCTCGAACAAACATTCCGGCGAGATTTTTCTGCCCGCGAAATTCATCTTTCCGCTTCTTACATCCGAAGCGTTCACAACGGAAAACCCAACACCTTCAAAATGGGTTCTTATGCCTTATCAACACAATGGTAAACCATTGGAATGGAGCGAGATACAGCAATATCCGGAGCTCATGCGATATCTCGAAACAAACAAAGATATTTTACAACGCAGAAAGGGACTGATGCTCCACGCCAAGCTCAGGCACGGTTACTGGTGGGCGATGCTGGGCATCGGGAAATACAGTTATTTCCCTTACAAAGTGGTTTGGGAAGCTTATGGTAAAACTAAATTCAACCCGACAATATTCCATGGAAACTGGCAGGCAAACAAGTCTTTGCAGGCATTTATCCCGGTCAGAACCTTCGCCGAAGCCCAACGAATTCAGGCCGATTTGGCAGCGCCGCGCATCGAAGATTTTCTGCGCTCGTTCAGGATGGAAGGAACAATGAATTGGGCACAGCCCGGCAAGTTGAAAAAGCTCATCAGATATGCCGACGATGCGCTCACAGATGCTGACTGCAAATGAGTGTTTTGCTACGGTTTGCAAAAAAGATGAATGCGACGAAATAAATGCTTCAATTTTTCCAATAACAGCACATTGTTTTTTTTGATGATCGAAAAATTTATCATGAATTGCTTAGCCCTATATTCTTCAAAAACCAGTTCTCCCCTATTTTACTTTCAGTAAATTGCCTTGAAATACAAATCCGAATGATCGGGCCTTATCGCCTGAAACTGAACATCATCGGCCAAAGTCAGTCACTTTTTTAAAGAAAAGATGACTCAGACGGATACCATCCCGTCTTTTTACAATACCTTTGTAAAGCATGGCTTCTTATTTTAACTTGCTCATTTTGAGTTATTTAATCATTTATAGATGTTTTTAATTTTCGATACTGAAACCACGGGTATTCCACGCGACAAGAACGCCCCTTTGACCGATTTCGAGAACTGGCCAAGGGTTGTTCAGCTTTCGTGGCAGCTTCACGACGAGTTGGGGAAACTTGTTGAATCTGAAAATTTCATCATCCGGCCCGACGGTTTCACCATTCCGTTTAATGCCGCAAAAATCCACGGCATCACCACCGATTATGCCACCCAGTATGGGATCGCCCTGACCGAGGTATTGGAAAAGTTTGATCTGGCCCTCGGCAAAACTCAATATATCGTTGGCCACAATATTGATTTCGATCGGACTATACTGGCAGTCGAATATTTAAGACTGGAACGCAACGCCTCCTTTCTTGAAACGGCTCAAATTGACACCTGCAGCGAAACCACCGCCGCTTTTTGTCAGCTCCCGGGTGGCAAGGGCGGACGCTTCAAGCTTCCTACTCTGAGTGAACTTCACCAGCGGCTTTTCAACGAGAGCTTCGACAGCGCACACAATGCACAGGCCGACGTGGTGGCCACTGCACGCTGTTTTTTCGAGCTGCTCCGGCAAGAAGTGATTGGTTCGGGCGAACATCAGCTCAGCCCCGATTTTTTCCGTCTTTTCAAAGAGGCCAATCCCGAGCCCTTCCGCCCTGCCTTAGTCGTCACCGGGCTGGCAAAAACCGAAACAATCCGGGAAGAGTCCATCGGTGAAACAGTCGAAACTGAATTGCACGCACATCCCCATCGTTTTGCACACCTGAGAACCCACAGCACTTATAGTATCCTTAATTCTACCATTGATCTGCCCGACCTCATCAAAAGGGCAGTCGAAGAAAAAATGCCGGCCCTCGGTCTGACTGACACAGCCAATCTGATGGCCGCTTTCAACTTCATCACCAAGATTGCCGACCACAACGCTGCAGAAAAAAAGGCCGTTAAAGAAGGGCGTCAGCTCGCGGCCCAACACCTCAAGCCCGTGCTGGGATGCGAGTTCTACATCTGCCGCGACCATACGGATAAAACCACCAAAGACAACGGCTATTTGGTGCCGGTTATCGCCAAAAACAAAAACGGCTATCAGAACCTGAGCAGGCTCAGCTCTATTGCCTCTATCGAAGGTTTCTACTATGTGCCGCGCATCACACACGAGGTTTTGCTGAAATATAAGGACGATCTCATTGTCACCACCGGCGGACTCTCGGCCGAGGTACCCTCGCTCCTGCTCAATGTTGGCGAACATCAGGCCGAAAACGCGTTGCTTTGGTGGAAAGAACACTTTGGCGATGATTTTTACATCGAACTCAATCGCCACGGACTTGAAGAAGAAGATTTTCTGAATGATTTTCTTCTGAAAATGGCCCATAAACACGGGATCAAATATTTTGCAGCCAACAACGTGCACTATCTCGACCGTCGTGATGCCGATGCACACGATTATTTGTTGTGCATCAAAGACAACAGCAAAAAAAATGACCCCATCGGGCGGGGCTATGGCAAGCGTTTTGGTTTCCCCAACGATGAATTCTACTTCAAGAGCGAGAATGAGATGTTGCGCCTCTTTGCCGACCTGCCCGAGGCCATCGAAACCATCGGCGAAATCATTGATAAGGTCGAAGAATACAGCCTCAAACGCGATGTGGCCCTTCCCGAATTTACCATTCCCGCAACTTTTGCTGACCCCGAAAACCCCAAACAAGCTGAGAACAACTATCTGAAACATTTAACTTTAGAAGGAGCTAGGCAGCGCTATGGCGAACTTACCAGGGAAGCAAGCGAGCGGCTCGATTTCGAGCTCAATGTCATCATCAATTCAGGTTATTCGGGTTATTTTCTTATCGTTCAGGACCTCATTTCCACAGCCCGAAAAATGGGCGTATGGGTGGGCCCCGGACGTGGCTCGGCTGCCGGATCAATGGTGGCTTATGTACTGGGAATCACCAATGTTGATCCTCTGAAATATGGTTTGCTTTTCGAACGGTTCCTGAACCCTGAGCGCGTCTCGATGCCCGATATTGATATTGATTTCGACGACGAAGGCCGGCCAAAAGTGTTAGAATATGTCATCAGTAAATACGGGCAAAACCGAGTTGCACAAATCATTACCTATGGCACCTTAGGCACAAAAATGGCTATCCGCGATGTGGGGCGTACTTTGGAGGCCAGCAAGGAAGTGGTGGACAAACTGGCGGATTCCACCGGAAATGTGAGCCTTGCCGATTTTTTCAGGCTGACGGATAAACAGCTTACCGACAAATACAAAAGCAATCAGCTCGAAAAAGGCAATTTGCTGAAAGCCCGAATGGAGAAAGAGAAAGACAGCCTTGAGGCTAAGATACTGAGCAACGCCATCAACATCGAAGGCCTTGTGCGTAATACCGGAATCCACGCCTGCGGCATCGTGATCACACCCGGCGACCTGCGCGATATGGTTCCCGTCACATTGAGCAAAGATTCGAACATGTGGGCCACCCAATTCGACAACGATGTGGCCGAAAAAGCCGGCCTGCTCAAAGTGGATTTTCTGGGACTCGCAACCCTCTCGCTCATTCGCGACACCATCAAACTCATACAACAGAGATTCGGAAAAACCATCAATCCCGACAAGATCTCTCTCGACGACCCCAAAACCTACGAGCTTTTCCAAAAGGGTGAAACCATTGGCATTTTCCAGTTCGAAAGCAAAGGCATGCAAAAATACCTTCGCGAACTCAGGCCAACCAATTTTTACGACCTCATCGCCATGGTTGCCCTTTACAGGCCGGGCCCCATGCAATATATCCCCAATTATATCAAACGAAAACACGGGCTTGAGCCGGTCACCTACGACCTGGAGGTGATGAAAGAGATCCTTGAGGAAACTTTCGGTATCACCGTGTATCAGGAACAGGTGATGTTGCTTTCGCAACGCATCGCCAACTTCAGCCGTGGCCAGGCCGACACCCTGCGTAAGGCCATGGGGAAAAAACTGCCCGAGCTGCAGAAACAACTCCACAGCACTTTTATGGAAGGCGGCAAAGCCAACGGATACCCCGCCGGGGTGCTGAAAAAGATTTGGGAAGACTGGAACGCCTTTGCCAAATATGCCTTCAACAAATCGCACGCCACCAGTTACGCCTATGTCTCGTTTCAGACGGCCTATCTCAAAGCCAACTATCCGGCTGAATATATGGCCGCCGTGTTGAGCAATAACCTCAACGACATCAAACAGGTGACGTTCTTTATGGAAGAATGCAAGCGCCTCGGCATCAAAGTCTTAGGCCCGGATGTCAACGAGTCGGAAAAGACGTTTACCGTAAATGCAAAAGGCGAGATCCGTTTCGGCTTGGGCGCCATACGCAATATGGGTGAATCGGCAGCCGAAAGCGTTCTGGCAGAACGTTGCGCAAATGGCCGCTTCAAAAGTGTATTCGACTTCTTTGTCAGGAGCAATCTGCGCATCATCAACAAGCGAACCATCGAGGCTTTGGTGACCTCGGGCGCTTTCGACTCGTTCAGCAACACCCATCGGGCACAGTTTTTCTTTAAGGAAGATAACGATACGCTCACTTTCCTTGAAAAGCTGTTGCGAAATGCCGCTCAGGTGCAAAACGCCAAAAAATCGGTGCAAATCAATCTTTTCGGCGAATCAACCGAAGACGAAGCCATTGAACCTGTTTTTCCGCAATGCGAGCCATGGAGCAAAATCAAAGAACTGCGCGAGGAATACGAATCCATCGGTTTCTACCTCAGCGCTCATCCCATGGACGAATACAAAATCACCATCCGCTATTTCACCAATTGCGACATCCGCTATATCAACGATGAGATGCCCAGACTCCACAATCAACAGCTACGTTTTGCAGCCCAGATCATCTCAGCCGTTCACGGAACCACCCAGCAGGGCAAAGGCTATGGACGTTTCAAAGCTGAAGACAGCCTGTCGTCCATCGAAGCTACCCTTTTTGGCGAAACCTATCTCAGACTGAAACACTTCCTCGAGCCCGGAACCTTTGTGCTTATTCACGCCACCGTGATTCCCTCGTTCCGTAATAGAGAGGAAATGGAATTGAAGGTAACAGATATCCAACTGCTTGAAAATGTGTTGGAACAATCAGGACGATCCGTTTTGTTCAAACTCAGGGTTGATGAAATTGACCGGGAAAATGTGAACGAATTCATCCGGCTGATCAAAGAACATCATCACGGACGCCATCGTTTCAGCATCCTGATGATGGACGAAACAAACCATCTTTTTACGAAAATGGTTTCGCGTAAACACCGCATTAATGCGACCGAGCTTCTCCCAAAAATCGGGAACCTAAATTATGTTTCCTACGAACTCGAAGGTTGACGAGAAAGACTCTTATTTTCATTTCCCTGGATCTGCTTAAAAACCAGCGCTATCCATGGTTATTAATGAGGATTCTCGAACCACGAAAGTTCGAAAACAACCGACATTTATACCCATGTAAGCAACTTGAATCTTGCCAAAATTATGAGCCCGGGCGATCTTATAAAAATTTAACGGCCTGTGTTGAACCAATGGAGATTTGACTTATTTTTAAGGTGATAAACGCTATACCATGAACCAACTACATTGTATAAATTTCACAACCAAACTGAAAACCAATGCTTTGGCCACCGGCGAAGCTTCGGCCAAAGTGAAGATATATGCAATAGGGGTGCGTTTAGCAACAAGATGCTGCGAAATCCGCTTCGCTCCTTTCGCAGCATCGGCCCGGCGGCTTCCACCGCCCGATGCGCTCGTCCGCTACGCGGACTTCGCACATCAAGCGGTTTTACGCAATGCCTCCGCTTCCGAAGCCTTCGGCTTCAAGCTCCGGCACTGCGCAAAGCCGCCGGGCCGACCGTTACGGGCAAGTTTAAAAAACGATATTACGGTCAAATTGTGTAGGCTTCCCATTTTTAGTACCGTTCAAAAGAAGATAATTTTCCTTTTCCTGATCCGGAATTACTCCTGAGTTTATTGAATGTTCTCGCTGAGTGGCAGCCCATATTGTTCTACCATACGGATGTTCATGTCTTCGAGGCGGTCTAAGATGGGATGATAGATGCCAGGTAGTACGGGGATATGCACGCCCTTTTCGGCGATTTCGCCTTTCAGGATCATCTCCACGCCAATGGCAGCCGGCAGGGCCACGGTACGCGCCACGGCCGTATCGGTGGCCAAGGTGCCAAAGTCGAGCATGGACGATTTGATGATTTCCTGTTTGCCATCGGGATAGGAAGCCCTGAAGATATGCTGCATCACCACCATATCGCGTTCGTGCTGACCAAGTTCCATTTTAGCAATCATCAGGTCGGAGGTGATTTCGAAAGCAGAGGTTTTTCCCCGTCCCATATCCGCTTCGCTAAACAGACCTAACCATTCCATGCTGTCTAAGGCATAGGTATCAACCGGAAGATGCAGATAATCAGCCACTTTCTGACGGATATTGTGACTGTCGGCAGCGCCGGTCAACATGGCAAGCATGTCAGCATAGCTTTTGCCGTTAAAATCGTGCTCTTCGTAGCCGATCAGCCCTGCCGCTTTGATGGCATCCAAGCTCTCACACCATCCCGGATGACGCAAAGTGCCGCGCATCATGGTGCCGGCTTCCGGAATGCCATACAGTTCGCGATAGGGTAACGAGTCGCGGTTGGGATAAATATCTAAGGGGCCAACTTCCGGAAAATTGATTCTGAAAGGATTTTTGAACAAATCCCGGGTTGGGATTTCAACCAACTTCCCATGACGCAGGTATTTGCCATCGTTGTTACCGGCCATCACCACGCCTTTTGGACTCCAGCTAAACTTGTATCTGAAGGGGTTGTCGGCGGCTTCGGGGGCAGGCAGTGCACCGCAGAGGCTGTAAAATTCTTCGATCCTGCCTCCTTTGTCGTGAACATGGTCAATGATGCGCATGGCCGACATATGGTCAATACCGGGATCGAGACCCAGCTCATTCAGGATGATGATGCCGGCTTCGCGAGCCTGAGCGTCCAAGGCCTTCATTTCGGGCTTCACATAACTGGTCGTCACCATATTTTTATGGTGTGCGATGCAGTGTTTGGCTACGATCAGGTGATAGGTCCATGGCAGCAGGCTCACCGTGAGGTCGTGCGATGCCACCATATCCGAAAGTGTTTGTTCGTCGTCCACCGTCCAGGCAATGGCGTGGCCGCTGGGGTGTTCACCAATCATGGTTTCGGCCTTTGAGCGTGTGCGTGTGGCCACTGTGACTTCAAAACCTTTTTCGAGCAGATAAGTAACGATGGGTTTTACCACCATGCCGGCGCCCAGTATCAATACTTTTTTCATGTCAGGAGTTGGTGCTATTGAGTGATTATTCTGATTTACAAATATTTGGAGATATATTCATATTTTGGCGTGAGTTTTCCCTGATGCAGGATCATGGCTTTTTTGATGGGAGCGGGCAGCTCGATGCGGTCGAAAGGCTGCTGATAGTCGGCCTCGGCGATAGCTTTCACATAAGGCAGAAGGGCGTCGCCAAAACCCAGAGAGGCCTCGCGCGGCAATTCGCTCGGGAGTATCTCGACGGCCATCACCAAAAGTCCGTGTCCTTCGAAGCCCATGGTGGCCTGTCGTGTGGACGGATTGTACACATAAACAGGGTCTTCGATACCCGTGCCTTTGTGCGTACATTCGATTGAGCCATTGGGGTCGCAGGTAATATCGCCAATCACCTTCAGGTGTGGCTCACCGGCGGCATAGAGTTTCTCGAGAAAATCTTTCGTCACGATGCGCGGGAAACGCTCGTTCCAATACATGCAGTTGAGCAATACGCTGATTTTGGGCAGATATCGGTCAAACACATTGTGGTAGTTCTCAGGATGGGCATAATAGTCGGCCTGATCGAAAACCATCGAAGGGTCATTGGGTTGCGAAAGGTCGCCAGCTTTAAACACTACTTTGTAAATCAAGTTGTTAGCTGCATCTTCTGCGTTCAAGCTGAGCAGTTTTGCGGGGCTTATTTCCATGGTGGGGAGGAGATTCAATATCTCGTTTGCGCCGCCGGCCACATTACCAGAGCCGGTGACAGCCACCACCATCGGCAACAAACCGGCCGGCAGGCCGTGCAGGCTGATGTGCTTGCCCACAGCGGAAACATCATTGCGCGCTTCGTCCAACGAAGCATACCGAACCGATTGTTTTATTTTAGAGAAGGGATTTTCAACACCCTGGTTATTAAGTCGCTGCCCCAGGGACCATAAACTGTCAATGGCTCCGGCCAGGCCTGCGTAGCGCCCGAAAAAGATGAGACGGCGACCTTCTTCGTTTTCAATTTTTTCGTAATCAATCAGGTTGCATTGTTTTTCCATCATCCGCCGGAGCATGGGCATATTGTAGGGCTGTCCCTTGATCACATGCGAAAAAAATACATAGGTCTTACCTTCCTCAAAATGATGAAGCGGAATTTCTTTTACACCAAAAATCAGGTCGGCCTGTTGCAGATCATCTGCCAGAACGGCTCCTGCAGCAGCATATTCCTGATCGCGGAAAACGCGCTTGGCCGAACGTTCAACGATAAATCTAAGCCCTTGATTGATAAGTTTTTCAACATGTCGTGGAGCCAAAGGAACCCTGCGCTCCATCAGGTATTTGTCTTCGTGGCGAATACCAATTGAGTGTGTCATAAGCTGTTTTTGTAGGATGAGTTCAAGCTGCGAAAATGCACATTTTTTTTATTCAGCCGCTTACGATTACAACAAGTTGAGTAACGAAAAGTTCAATCTTTTTGTGAATACAACCGTTTGCATTGGCCGGGAATAGAACTAGCTGAAAAAGCCTTGATAACCCACAGAAATTTTATTACTTTTGCCACACTTTGAAAAAACAGCGGTTGCATATCGCAACACACTGTATATCAGACAAAACCTATAATTTTATTGATATGGCAAAAGCAAAGAACGTGTATTTCTTCGGCGATCGGAAAGCCGACGGAGATGCCTCCATGAGAAACCTGCTGGGTGGCAAAGGCGCCAACTTAGCCGAAATGAACCTGATTGGAATACCGGTACCTCCGGGCTTCACCATCACCACCGAAGTGTGTACGCTTTACAACCAGAAAGGACAGGACTATGTGGTTGAGTTGATTAAAAAAGATGTAGAAGAAGCCATCCATAAGGTGGAAAAAGTGATGGGCACACGCTTTGGCGACAGGGAAAATCCCTGCCTCCTGTCGGTTCGTTCCGGCTCGCGTGCTTCCATGCCCGGCATGATGGACACCGTGCTTAACTTAGGTCTAAACGACGACGCTGTGCAAGGCATTGCCCGCAAAACCGGAAACGAACGCTTTGCATGGGACTCTTACCGTCGTTTTGTTCAAATGTTCGGCGACGTCGTTTTGGGTATGAAACCCAAATCCAAAGCCGATCACGATCCCTTTGAAGAAATTATTGACCACCTGAAAGAAGAAAAAGGCGTCAAACTCGATACAGAGCTCAGCGTTGGCGATCTCAAAGAATTGGTAAAACGTTTCAAGGCTGCAGTGAAGAAAGCCACCGGAAAAGACTTCCCCGTTGACCCCTGGGAACAGCTCTGGGGCGCCATCATGGCTGTTTTTGACAGCTGGATGAACGAGCGTGCCGTTTATTACCGCAAACTCAACAACATCCCCGAAGAATGGGGTACTGCCGTCAACGTACAGGCCATGGTATTCGGTAATATGGGCAACAATTCGGGTACGGGTGTGGCCTTCACACGCGACTCGGCTACGGGCGAAGACATTTTTAATGGCGAGTACCTGCTCAATGCACAGGGCGAAGATGTGGTGGCCGGTATCCGCACACCTCAGGAAATCACCTTAGAAGGCTCACGCCGTTGGGCTGCGCTGCAAAACATCAGCGAAGCCGAACGTGCCTCCAAATTCCCCTCGCTCGAAGAAACCATGCCGGCCATCTTCAAAGAACTCAATGTCATCCAGCAAAAACTCGAAGACCATTACCGCGACATGCAGGACCTCGAGTTTACCATTCAGGAAGGCAAACTGTGGCTGTTGCAGACACGCAATGGAAAACGCACAGGCGCTGCGATGGTACGCATTGCTATGGAGATGCTCAAACAAGGTGTGATCAGCAAAAATGAAGCACTACTGCGCGTTGAACCCAACCGTCTTGACGAGCTGTTGCATCCGGTATTTGCTCCCGAAGCTCTGGCAAAAGCAAGAGTATTGGCCAAAGGTCTGCCAGCCTCGCCGGGCGCCGCTACCGGTCAGATCGTTTTTGATGCCGACGAAGCCGAAGCATGGGTAAGCAAAGGCAAAAAAGTGGTGCTCGTTCGCATCGAAACCTCTCCCGAAGACCTCAAAGGGATGAACGTGGCCGAAGGTATCCTCACCGCCCGTGGCGGAATGACCTCACACGCTGCTGTTGTTGCCCGTGGAATGGGCAAATGCTGCGTTTCGGGCGCCGGAACCATTAAGATCAACTACAAAGAACGCACCCTCGAAGCCGATGGAAAAGTATTCAAAGAAGGCGACTTCATCTCGCTCAACGGAAGCACCGGCGAAGTGATCGAAGGCCGCATCGAAACACGCAACCCAGAGATGGGAGGCCATTTTGGCGAGCTGATGGCGCTGGCCGACAAGAAAACCCGCATGAACGTCCGCACCAATGCCGACACCCCGCACGATGCCGCTGTAGCACGCAGCTTCGGCGCCACCGGAATCGGACTCTGCCGTACCGAGCATATGTTTTTTGGCGGCAATAAAATTATCGCCATGCGCGAGATGATCTTAGCCGAAAACGAAGCCGGACGCCGTGCCGCATTGGCCAAACTGTTACCCATCCAGCGCGAAGACTTCGAGGGCATCTTCGAAGCTATGCAAGGCCTGCCCGTTACCGTACGACTGCTCGACCCGCCTTTGCACGAGTTTGTACCTCACGATGACAAAGGACAACAGGAAATGGCCAAAGTGATGGGAGTGCCTGTCGCAAAAATTAAACAAAAGGTGGAAGACCTTCACGAGTTCAATCCCATGCTCGGTCACCGTGGCTGCCGTCTTGGCATCACCTATCCCGAAATCACCGAGATGCAGGCCAGAGCCATCATCGAGGCTGCTCTTAACCTGAAAGTCAAAGGAATAGAAGCAAAACCCGAAATCATGATCCCGCTCATCGGCACAGTGGCCGAGCTGAAGATGCAGGAAGAGGTGGTACGCAAAACCATTGAAAAAGTGTTTGCCGAACGCAACGACAGCATCCCTTACCTCGTGGGGACGATGATCGAAATTCCGCGCGCCTGCATCACCGCCGACAAGATTGCCGAATCGGCCGAGTTCTTCAGCTTTGGCACCAACGACCTCACTCAGATGACTTTTGGTTATTCGCGTGACGACGCCGGAAAATTCCTCGACATCTATAAAAAGAATGGCATCCTGAAACACGACCCATTCGAAATTTTAGACCAGGAAGGCGTCGGAAGCTTAGTCAAAATGGCTGTGAAACGTGGTCAGAAGACGCGCCCCAATATTAAATTGGGTATTTGCGGCGAACATGGAGGCGAACCAAGCTCGGTGAAATTCTTCCACACTGCCGGACTCAACTATGTGAGCTGCTCACCGTTCCGCGTTCCCATTGCCCGCTTAGCCGCTGCACAGGCTGCCGTTGAAGAAAAGATGGCCAAAAAAACTCAAAAAACTACCAAGAAGGATAAAAAAGAAAAGAAATCGAAAAAATAATCTTTCATCCTGATGCAATCAAAAACGCCGGCTTCCTGAGTCGGCGTTTTTGGTTTTACCAGATTCATCAAGCTTTGAGAAAAGGAATATCATTTTTTCATTTTGGCCTTCATTCATACAATAAAAAAATAGATATATTTGAAGATCAAAAAAACGAAACTTATGGACTTTACGATTTTGAAAACAAGGCGCGATGACGACATTCTCCTTGTCACGATTTCGCGGCCTCAGGCAATGAATGCACTGAACACCATGTTTTTCAACGAGATGGATCGTTTGATAGCATCGGTATCGAACGATGAGAGCCTTCGGGCAATGATCATCACCGGCGAAGGCAAGGCTTTTGTTGCCGGGGCCGACATTGCCGAGATGGTCAATAAAACCTCTTCCGAAGGTGAGGCATTTGCATTGTTGGGGCAGAACACATTCAAAAATCTGGGGGCCTTGCCTTTTCCGGTCATTGCAGCCATCAATGGCTTTGCTCTGGGCGGTGGTTTGGAGTTGGCCATGGCTTGCGACTTCCGCATTGCAGCATCCAATGCCCGTTTCGGGCAGCCCGAAGTGAATCTCGGGCTGATTACCGGCTATGCCGGTTCGCAACGGCTGCCGCGCTTAGTAGGCCTTGCCGATGCCCTTTATCTACTTACCACCGCCGAAATGATCGGTTCGGCAGATGCTCTGCGTATCGGGTTGGTGCAAAAAGTGGTTGAACCTGAAGCGCTGATGGACGAATGTATGCGCATCGCCCGCCTTATCGCCTCCAAAGGCCCGCAGGCCGTACGCAAAATCAAATACGTCACCCGCCAGGGAATGACCGGATCGCTCGATGGTGGAAGTTTGCTCGAAGCACAACACTTTGGCTCGCTTTTTGGCCCCGGCTCCGAAGGCGAAAAAGGAATGAAGGCATTCCTCGAAAAGAAAACCCCAAACTGGAAAGATTAACCCAATTCTATATCTCATGAATTACGACGAACGACTTCAACAGGTGGCTGTGCTCGGCGCTGCCGGTAAAATGGGAAGCGGAATACTTCTGCTTACCGCCGTGGAAATGACCGACTTAAGCCTCAAAGCTGAAAACAAAAACAGAACTTTTGTCCTCAATGCCATTGATTTATCAGATGAGAATTTGTCCGGGATTGTGGACTATCTTCAGGTGCAAATCCTGAAAATTGCCGAAAAAAAAGTGGTCTGGCTCAGGCAGATGTATGCTGACCGTGCCGACTTGGTTGACAATTCAGAAATTATCAGGCAATATGTGAATGATGCCATGCGCATTGTGCGGCCTACCACGGCTATCGAAACGGCCTATCGGGCAAATTTGGTTTTCGAGGCGGTAAGCGAAAACAAAGACCTGAAAATCAAACTACTTCGTCAGATTGACGATCACAACCCAAACAAACCCTGGTTTTTTACCAACACCTCATCGGTGCCAATCCACCTCATTGAACAGGGCGCCGACCTGAAAGGCCGTGTGCTTGGCTTCCATTTTTACAATCCGCCGGCTGTGCAGAAGCTTGTTGAGCTGATTGTTACGCCTGAAACCCAGCCTGAAGTCCGCCAGTTCGCCTTAGATTATGCCAAAGCCCTCAAAAAGGTGGTAGTACCCAGTTATGATGTCGCCGGATTTATCGGCAACGGTCATTTTATGCGCGATGCGCTTTTTGGCATCCATAAAGCGCTCGAGCTGGCAGCCACACGTCCCCTACCCGAGGCCATTTTCACCGTCAACAAAGTAACACAAGATTACTTGTTGCGGCCGATGGGGATTTTTCAACTTATTGATTATGTAGGCGTTGATGTGGTTCAGTTTATCATGAAGGTGATGCATCCTTATATGAAAAACGAAAACCTCCACAGCCCGCTTCTCGACCAAATGATGGATCTGGGAGTCAAGGGCGGCCAAATGCCTAACGGAGCGCAAAAAGACGGATTCCTCAAATACGACAAAGGAGCTATTGTTGCAGTTTTCGACCCGCAAAAACATGAATATGTGAGTGTTGACGTTTTAGAGAAGGCTGCATCCGCCTGGCTTGGCGAGATGGTCACAGGCTGGAAACCCTGGAAATCTGTCATCAAATTGGGAAATAAAGAAGCGTTTTTAACCGATTGGTTCAATAGCCTGAAAGCTTCGGCAACAAACGGGGCGGCATTGGCGGTTGAATATGGGAAAAATTCGGATGCCATTGGTCGGCGATTGCTTGCTGATGGAGTGGCTTTTAGTGAAGCCGATGTAAATACGGTGATGCTCACCGGATTTTTTCATGCTTACGGGCCAATCAATACTTACTTTGTATAACGCTTAAAATGAAATAGTTATGAAACGTAAAATCTATATGGCAGCCGGTGCCAATACCATTTCGATGGGAACAGGCCGCAACGAATTTAATCCCCGCAAAGAGCGCCCGGGTCTGGAATATTACATCAAAACGGCCGGAGAAGCTGCTTTGTCGCAGGTTTCGGGACCTGATGCAGTGGACGAAATTTATGTCGGGAATTTTATGGCCGGACTGTTCAACCGTCAGGGTCATTTGGGAGGCTTTGCCGCTACCATTCATCCATCTTTTGAATTTAAGCCTTCCATGCGTGTAGAGGGCGCATGCAGCTCGGGCGGACTTGCCCTGATCTCGGCTATCCGTTCGGTGCTGGCTGAAACAGCAGAAGTAGCCATGGCGCTTGGCGTAGAGGTGCAAAACACGGTGAAAGCCATCTATGGCGCTGATATTCTGGCCTCTGCCGGTTGGGCAAAAAAACGCAAAAACGGACATGCTTATTTCTTCCCCGGACAGTTTTCCGATCGTGCCGGCGTTTATTATCAGCAATATGGCTACGATTATGCCCGCAAAGGCATGGGGCGCTGGTATCGCAATGCCATCGAAAACGCCCGCCTCGACCCCACGGCTCAGGAATTCCATAACAGCGTTACTGATCCCGAAGCAGCTTACCACCAGGCTGCTCCGAATGGCAAATTCTTTGTTGACCATCTGAATGTACTGGATTGCTCAAAAGTTTCCGATGGAGCTTCGGCCATCTTCATCGCATCGGAAGCAGGCCTTACACGATTGGGCATCAACAAAAAGGATGCAGTGGAAGTAGTTGGTTTTGCGCAGCTTACAAGAAATATCACCAACGACCCGCCCAACCCCACTGAGATGACTACGGTAGGTCGGGCTGCCGCCAAAGCTTTAGAAAATGCCGGCATTACGATTGACCAGGTAGGAACGGCCGAGATTCATGATTGTTTTTCGATTGCCGGACTGCTGACGATGGAAGCTCTTGGTCTTGCTGCTCCCGGAAAAGGCGCAGCCTTTGTGTCAGAAGGCCATACGGCACGTAATGGCCGTTTTCCGGTGAATACCACTGGCGGACTGATCGGATGGGGGCATCCTACCGGCGCCACCGGTGTCCACCAGGCTGTTACAATCTGGCAACAGATTACCGGTAAGGCCGGTCAGGCGCAGATTGAACTGCCCAACGACCGGCCTTATGGCTTAAGCATCAATATGGGTGGCGACGACGTGACAGTGGTAGCCATCGTGTACAAACCGGCTTAGAAGCGATTTCCCCGATTGAAAAAGGGGCTGTCTCACAAGTAGGCAGCCCCTTTTGTTTAAGATATGATCGCCTTAGAGCTCAAATTTAATCCCTTGAGCCAAAGGAAGTTGACTACTAAAGTTGATGGTATTGGTCTGACGACGCATATAAGTTTTCCAGGCATCGGAACCCGATTCGCGGCCGCCGCCGGTGTCTTTTTCGCCACCAAATGCACCGCCAATCTCAGCACCCGAGGTGCCAATGTTCACATTGGCAATGCCACAGTCGGAGCCTTCGTGCGATAGAAAACGCTCGGTCTCCATCAGGTCGGTACTGAAAATAGCCGACGAAAGTCCTTGAGGTACTGCATTGTGCATCTCAATAGCTTCGTCTATACTGTCATATTTCATCAGGTAAAGGATGGGAGCGAAGGTTTCTTCCTGAACAATATGGAAGTGATTTTGGGCTTCGGCCAATACCGGCACTACATAACAACCCGATTCATAGCCGGGACCTTCGAGCACTTGTCCGCCATACAGAATGGTACCGCCTTCATTGACGAGCTGTTGTTGTGCAAACAAGAATGCCTCTACCGCAGCGCGGTCAATAAGCGGCCCCACTAATGTATCGGGTTCGAGCGGGCAGCCTATACGGATTTGTTTATAAGCGTTGATTAGCTTCTCTTTGAAAGTCTCATAAACCGAACTATGAATGATCAGCCTGCGCGTAGTCGTACAACGTTGTCCTGCCGTTCCGACTGCGCCAAAAACAGTAGCCATCAAAGCCATGTCGAGGTTGGCTTTTTCCGAAATGATGATGGCGTTGTTGCCTCCCAGCTCGAGCAAAGACCGTCCGAGCCTTTCACCGACGATGCGGGCAACGCGCCGTCCGACAGCCACACTGCCTGTGCATGAGATCAGCGGTAAGCGTTTATCGGCCAACAGGTTATCACCAAAATGTTTCGAGCTACCGATCACTAAGTTCACTACTCCTTCGGACACATCGTTGCGCTCAAGCACTCCGGCGATAATGTTGTGAACCGCAATGGCACAAAGAGGCACTTTTGACGAGGGTTTCCAAACGACGACATTGCCTGTAACCAACGCCAGCATAGTATTCCAGGCCCAGACAGCCACCGGAAAGTTGAAGGCTGTGATAACGCCGACCACGCCCAACGGATGGTATTGATCATACATGCGGTGACGCGGACGTTCGCTGTGCATCGTAGCGCCATAGAGTTGTCGAGACTGACCAACGGCAAAATCGGCAATGTCAATCATTTCCTGAACCTCGCCGAGCCCTTCCTGATAAATTTTGCCCATCTCGTAACTCACCAAACGGCCAAGGTCATCTTTGTAGCGACGCAGCTCGTCGCCTATCTGCCGTACAATTTCGCCTCTTTTCGGAGCGGGAACCATCCGCCAGGTCTTAAACGCTTGCTGGGCCAGCTCCATGATGTGCTGGTAATCGTCCCACTCTGCCTGTTTTACGGAAGCAATGCGTTTACCATTACCGGGCGAGTAGCTCTCGAGGATGGCGCCGTTGGTGGGAATCCAACGCCTGCCCGTGCTGGCGCCTTCATTGATGTCGTTGATGCCCAGTCGCTTAAAGGTAGCGCTGAGGTCATGATCCGGATGCTGTGTTTTCATGTCGGTTTATTGATGAGTTAAAAGAGTTATTTGTTGAAATGATTTCAGACCACAAAGAAAAACATTTTCGTCAAAACCTGCATCGGAGCTTCCAATAGTGTTTGGCGAAAAACATCAAACGATGATATTGATTAACAAGACAGATAGAAAAAGATAGGTCTTGCGTATCAATTGCTTATACTGTCAAAGCGTTAGGCTAAAAGCATTTTCGAAAATGAGGTCGATTTTTAATTCTTGATGATTTGTTGTGTTTGGCAGAAACCATCGGCGAAGGATACTCTTAAAAAATAATTGCCCGCTATGAGCCCCCGAAAGTCAAGCGATGGTGTCTGACCGAAAAAATCGTTCAATTTTTTACCGTGAGCATCCAACAACTCGATATGGCTGATTTCCTTTTCAGAATGCAGGACGGCGATATCGGAAACCGGGTTTGGGAAGACCTTAACAAGCTGGCTGTTGTTCATTTTAACAATACCGCTCACCGATCCGTCGGTGGCGGCTAGGCTTACATTGTCAATGCCAATTTTTGACTCGACGATACAGGTAAAATCGAAAACTTCAGGTTCCATACCGGCTGTGCCATACCCAATCAAAACAGGCCCTTCGTCCACCCTGACCATAATTTCACCGGTAATGCTGTTGTAGGTCATTGACAGGTTATACCAAGTGTCGGGCGTGGGATTGGGGACTAAAATCTCATCAAAATTTTCAGCATAAACCGAAATGGCATTGTTTTCGGTGGTATAAACAATGGAAACAATTTCTTCGAAGTTTTCTGTCGCTATCACAATCATTCCAATACCCTCGATGATTTCCTGACCGGTGAAAAGGTCGAAACTCACTTCTAAGATATCCTTGTTGGGGTCGCGTTCTGCCCAATTGTTGTAATGGGTGACAAAAATGCCTGAGGTGTTCTCGTCGGGGCTATTAAACTGAATACTTTTACCTTTTTCGGGATTGGTCTGAACGATCTTCACCCAATCCTCTTCCCCTCCTTCCCTGATCCAGCCGTTACCTCCCGGGAAATTACCCATTTCATAATTCTCAAAATCATCGCTCCAAAGTGTTTGGGATACAGCAGGTTGAAACAATATCAACAGTAAAACAGCAAAGGGTAAAAACAATCTCATTACATTTATTTTTTTAGGATTCACATTGCTGACAAATTTAAGGCTTTTTTGCTTGACTTGTGCGGAGGTTCTCCTTTGTTCACCCCATTATCTTGGAGGCTTTCTATCGACGGGAAACATGCAAAACACTCTTTTTTCCTGTGTTTTTTCCGGTTTAAAAACACTAAACGAACGATGCACCTGCACTTTCTTAAAAAACAGCTTCCAAGATTTTCGACTCGAGAACGAACATGTTGAAAATGAGTAAGGTGATAGGGAAAAAGAAAGTTGCCGCAAATAACAATGTTGAAGCAGGATAGTTGAGTTGAATTGTACCGTTTTTTTTGACAAAATCATGTCTATTGTGCCATCAAAAATGAGGTGCATCAGAGATTTCCCTGCGGCCTGTCCTGATAGGTTTTGAGTGCAAGTTTCGAACAATCACTTTTTCCGCTATTTTGGTGTTGTAGCCAATAGTTTTTAAGACGACAAGAAAGAATTTGGGATGACTTGATTGGGAATTTGTTATCTTTGACTATATAAAACAAAGAACCCGGCTTCATCACCAGCAAAGAAACTGGGAGAGGAATCACCGGGACTACGATGCAAAGATAACAAACTTATGGATAATAAAGCAATAATTGAGAAAATAATTTCGAAGGAAAGGCTAGAACCTTTCTTGAGACATCATAAGAATCACTTTGAGAAAGCAATATCTCACTATAAAATCAACATATTAATCTCTGAAGCATTTTATCCATTACTTGCAATTCTTGAGGTTGGTCTAAGAAACTCGATTGACTATCAGCTAACGAAAAAGATTTAACGACAAGAAATGGTATGAAAATATTGAGTTTGTTCGAATTGCATCGAGATTTCAGATAGACAGAATATCTGAAGCGAGAACAAATATCCTATCTGAAAAGAAAGAGATTACATCTGGAAGAATAATATCGGAATTATCATTTGGATTTTGGACTTCTCTATTTGACACTCGATTTGAAATGTCGTTGTGGAAGAATTTGAGACTATCTTTTCCAAACTGCCCTAAGAATGTTAGAAAACGGAAAACAATGAGCTCCAAATTCAATGGAATTAGACGATTAAGGAATAGAATATTTCACCATGAAGCAATCACATGGAATTTGAACGTTTTGAATTCATATAAACTAGAAATCATTGAAGGAATAGAATGGCTTGACAAGGACTTGCTAGAATGGTTGGTCGAATTAAATCATATCGATGAAACGATAGAAAAATATAGAAAAACAATAGAGAAAGAATAAAAATTACAGGCTACAACAACTGCTAAAATCCATTGAGGCAGATATTTAGAAAGGTTTTATTTTTGTATATTGGCATTAATTTTAGCGTGGGACAACGACGCTGCTTCGAACTCCCCAACGCATTTTAGCAGCAGGCGAAAAGCTTGTGAATGGAATGGTTTGCGAAAAGGCAAAATATTTTTTCTGATTCACTCAAAGAGAAGTCTATCCTTGCCGAAGTTCACGAAAAACGGTTGTAGAAGTCTTTTGGGAAGTCCAAATTTTGGCTTAGCTTTGCTAAAAATCCAAATTGCGATGAAAAAATTAACCAACTATTTGATAGTCACCTTGTTGCTATTAGGTGGAAGTTTGAACGCATCTAAGCGTGACTGGGAAAACGAGGAATTGACGGCCATCAATGTGCAGAAGGCGAAGGCGCATTGGATTGCCTACGGCAATGCTGCTGAGGCGCTGAGGGGCAACAAAATGGCTTCGTCGCGCCATCTTTTGCTGAACGGAAATTGGAAATTTAACTGGGTAAAACATCCCGACCTGCGTCCGGTCAACTTTTTTGAAGAAGGCTTTGATGTGGGCTATTGGGACGAGATTGCGGTACCTTCGGCCTGGCAGATGAAAGGATACGGCATTCCTATCTACACCAATGTACCTTTTCCGCATCCGCGCAAACCGCCTTTTATTCTCGACAGTGTGCCGGCCTATTTCACTGCGGCCAGGATACCCAATCCCGTGGGCTCTTACGTCAGGTCTTTCGACCTGCCTGCAAGCTGGAACGGGCAGGAGATTTTTGTCCGTTTCGAGGGCGTCGAAAGTGCTTTCTACCTTTGGGTGAACGGAAAAAAAGTAGGCTATCACGAAGACAGCCGCCTGCCGGCAGATTTCGACATCACCACCTTTGTCAAAAACGGGAAAAACAAAATAGCCGTCGAGGTATATCAATGGAGCGACGGTAGTTATCTCGAAGATCAGGATTTCTGGCGCATGAGCGGCATCTATCGCGATGTTTTCCTCTATTCCACTCCAAAAGTTTCGGTGGATGATTACAAAATCACCACCACTTTTAACGATGATTATACCAAAGGTCAACTAAAACTCAGCCTCAGAATGCGCCATGATGGCGGTAGGGTGAACCATCGCCTTGAGGTGTTTCTGCTTCAGCCCGGCGAAACACGGCTACCCGAAAAACCTCTGTTTAGCAAGCAAATCAACTCGATCAGCAAGGCTAAGCCTCTGTTTGATTTCGAAACCACAGTGGATCATCCACAGCTATGGTCGGCCGAAAATCCCGCCCTCTACCAATTTGTTTTTGTGCTGAAAGATGCTGCCGGAAATGAGCTGATGGCTCAGCAGCAGCGTTTTGGTTTCAGGGAAATTAAAATCCGCGACCGGCAGCTCTGGGTCAACGGCCGAAGCATCAAGATTAAAGGGGTGAACCGCCACGAAATTGATCCCGTAGATGGGCGCGTGGTGAGCCGAGCCTCTATGGTGAAAGATATTGAGCTGATGAAAAAGTATAACATCAACACGGTGCGCACAAGCCACTATCCAAACGATCCGCTCTGGTACGAACTCTGCGATGAATACGGCCTCTACGTGATTGACGAAGCCAATGTAGAATCGCACGGCATGGGTTATGGCAAAGAGTCGCTCGGGCACGTCAGTAGCTGGCAACATGCCCATGTGTCGCGCGTGGTCAATATGTATGAGCGCGACAAAAATTTTGCCTGTGTCATCATGTGGTCGTTGGGCAACGAAGCCGGGCCGGGAATCAACTTCGATGCGGCCTCCAAAGCACTCAGGTCATTGGACAACAGGCCAATACATTATGAACGCTATAACGATGTGGCCGATGTGGAATCGGTGATGTATCCCGATGTGGTTTGGGTGAACAACGAAGGGAAGAAAGACAGCCCGAAACCGTTTTTTCTTTGCGAATATGCCCATGCGATGGGTAATGCCGTTGGTAATCTTCAGGAATACTGGGATGCCATCTATGCCTATCCCAGATTAATTGGCGGTTGCATCTGGGATTGGGTTGACCAGGGTCTGTACAAAGAAATCCCCGGTCGCAAAGGTGAATATTTTCTGGCTTATGGCGGCGACTACGGCGACCGGCCCACCGACTGGAATTTCTGTGCCAACGGCCTGATTACGGCCGACAGACGTATCACCCCAAAACTCGAAGAGGTAAAAAAGGTGTATCAAAACGTGCTTTTCCAGATGGTTGACCCGAAAAACGGCATCGTCAGGCTGACCAACCGTTTCGATTTCACCAACCTAAATCATTTTCAAGGATATTGGGAACTGTCTGCCAATGGGAAAACGATTCAGGCCGGACTTATTCCTGAAATTGATTTGTTGCCCGGCGCTTCCACCGAAATTGCCATCCCATTTCAACTCCCTGAGGCACTGCCAAATACTGAGTATTTTTTGACTACAGGCTTCCGCTTGAAAACCGACAATTTATGGGCCAAAAGCGGCCATGTAGTCGCTTGGGAGCAGTTTCTGATTCAGGCCGGCGAGAAAATATCCGACGAGTTACCCTGCACTGACCTGCATTCGCTCAAAGTGAACGATAACCCGCAGGAGATAACCATTTCAAACGCCGATTTTTCGGTAAGCTTTAGCCGCAAAAGAGGTGTCATCACCGCATATCAGATGCACGGCCAAAAACTGATTGACACCCATCCGGAAGCCGTGAACGGCGTAATCCCCGAAACCGGATTGGTGTCGTGGCATAAAGAAAGCCCTCACAGGCTGAGCGGTCCACGCGCCAATGTGTTTCGTGCTCCGGTGGACAACGACTATATCTTCGGTGGCGGCCCGGGGCCAATCTGGCAAAAACAACAATTGGCCGACCTGAAAGACGAAGTGTTGGATTTCAGCTTCACACAGAAAGACCCCTGCCATATTGTAGTCAAGGTTGCGATGAGTTCAGTATCAAAAGGCGAGTTTGGGGTGAAAACCCATTGGGAATACACGGTAAGGGGTGATGGTTCGGTAGAAGTGAAGGTAGATTTTGATCCCGACGCTGTTGAATGGCCCTTAGCTAAGCTGGGTGTCATGATGGAAATGCCACAGGGTTTTGAGGAAGTGACATGGTTTGGCGCAGGCCCGCACGAAAGCTATATTGATCGCAAACATTCGGCTGCCATCGGGCTTTATCAACACAGGGTGGACGAGATGACGGAACAATACATCCGGCCGCAGGATATGGGCAACCGTAGCGATACACGTTGGTTTCAGGTGGTGAATTACGCCGGAAAAGGTCTTCGCTTTAAATCCGATGACACTTTTAATTTTAGCGCACTCCATCACCTGCCTGCCGATCTTGATCAGGCCAACCATCCCTATCAACTCGTTCACCGACCAGAAACCATCCTGACTTTAGATATTGTACACAACGGCCTTGGCGGTGGTAGCTGCGGACCCGGGCCAATGGAAAAATACCTGCTCAAAGCCGGAAAAAGAAGCTTTAGCTTTGTGATGCAGCCTGTTGGCTTCGGCAATTAGCAAAATTGCCAGCAATTTGGCAGACAACGGAAACTTTCGGAACGAGCAGATTATCCGAAAGTTTCCGTTTATTTTTTCACAAAAACAAAAATTTTGATATGTAAATTTCTCTATATACTTTTAGCCGCTCAAACTAAACATCTAACTTATGAGAAAAACATTCTTAACTCTGACACTGAGTGCGTTAGCGCTCGTTACTATGGCCGGTGGTATTGTAACCAATACCAACCAAAGCGCTTCCTTCATCCGAATGCCTGCACGCGATGCCTCGCTTGGGCTGGATGCTACTTATTTCAACCCTGCCGGAATGGCTTTTCTAAAAGACGGCTTCCATCTGAGCCTGAACAACCAGTTTATTACGCAAAACAGAACCATCGCCACCACTTTCCCCGGATTAAACCGCAGTGAGTTCGAGGGCAAAGTGAACGCACCCTTGTTTCCATCGGCTTATGCTGTTTACAAAAAAGACCGCTTTGCCGTGGCATTTGGATTTAACCCCATTGGCGGCGGTGGCGGAGCCAAGTTCGAAGATGGTCTCCCATCGTTCGAAATGCAGGTGGCCGGCTTGCCAGCCATGTTGTCGGCAAACAACATCGCCACGACAAAGTACAGCTATGAGACCGAGTTTGAAGGCCGTTCTATTTATTATGGGATGCAACTTTCCGGAGCATACAAAATCAACGATATGATTTCGGTAGCTCTCGGATTGCGTTATGTGATGATGAGCAACAGCTACGAAGGTTATCTGAAAAATATTCAGATCAACCCGATGTTTCCGGCTGTGGGCTTTACCGGACAGATGGTGAGTGCACCGCACTTTTTCGAAAGCATGGAAAGCTATCTTGGCGCCACCAGCCTTCAGTTAGGTGCCACTGGCAATTCGCTTCAACCGATCATCTCTAATGGTTACGGCGATGTGCCTTTGGCCAATGGCTCTCTTTTAGGCATACCTCCCGAAACCGTTGCTTTGCTGCAGGGGACCATCACTGCATTGGGCGGCGACCCAAGCGGCATGACCTTTGGCCAGGCACAGGCTTTCTTCCTTGGAGCTTCGCAGGAATATGCCGGCAAGGCCGCAGCGATGGGCGCCAGTGCCAAAGCTACATCCGACAAAGAGGTGGACGCCACCCAGTCGGGCGGAGGATTCGTGCCTTTTGTTGGGATTCACTTGCATTTCGACAGGCTGAACATCGGCATCAAATATGAGCACAAAGCCAGTGTGAAAGTGAAAAACAGCACCAAAATCGACGATGTAGGCATGTTCCCCGATGGAGCCGAAGTGCCAAGCGATATGCCGGCCATGCTGTCGGTAGGTGCAAGCTTCAAAGCCACCGAAAAACTGGAGATCAGCGCCGGGGTACATTCCTATTTCGACAAAGGAGCTGAATATGGCAAAATGATCAACAACGCCTATGTGAAAAACGATCAGGTCATGGATAAAAACTATCTCGAGTTTGCCCTCGGTCTTGAATACAAACTTACCGACAAATTCTTAGTTAGCGGTGGTTTTCTTGGAACCCGCACCGGAGTGAAAGAGATCTATCAGAGCGACCTGAACCACAGTCTGAGCACCAACAGCGTTGGCCTGGGAGCAGAATATAAAATCACCGAAAAAATCGCATTCAACCTCGGCGTGATGAACACCTTCTATATGCAGGGTAAACGCGACTTTGCCGCTGCCGCACCTTATCCGGCTTACAAAGAAACCTACGACAGAACCACCTTCACCGGCGCTATTGGCGTTGACATCAGCTTTTAAGTGAAAAAGAACCTTAAACCTTCGACACGAGGCATCTTGTAAGCTTTTTTGAATCTCACAAACACTACCCTCAGAAAATGAGGCTGTTCTGAAAGTTCGGAGAGTGAAGCAAAGAGATGTTGAAGAGGTTGAAGATTAAAAAAGCGCACTAACACAGAAAAAATCAGTCGGGACAGGGAGAATTTACTGTTTCGCACTTCGGTTTGGTGCAGGAGCACGAAAAAACTGAAAAACAAAGCTGTGTTTGTGCGCTTTTATTTTTTACCGCTTATTTTCCGTTTTTGAAAAACAGACAATCGAGTTCCAGATACTTCTCACTGATTAAACTTAACGCAAAAGCTCCTGCCGAGGCGCTATAAACCGAAAAGTCAAAAGCGCCTTTAATTCCGGTTGAAAAAGTTATCGAAAGAGCAAAGATCAATAATAAAACGCCACTCAATTTCGCAAAGAGTTGAGTTTTAAAACCGATAAGCAGGAAAACCGCCAAAATAATTTCTGCAGCTGTTGCTAAAATTCCAACGAATGAGATTAAAGAATCAGGGAACCAAGGGTTGATCAACTTCGTGTATTCTAAAAAATTGTCCCAATTACCCCATACCGAAACTTCATTATTCCAAATCCCGAATCTATCGGCAACTGCCGATAAAAAACTCATTGAAATGGCAAGCCGCAAATAAAGTTTGATGGATCTTTTCCACATAAGAAATTGTTTGTGTTTTATGAATCAGGGTTTTAATTGTATGGCTGTATTCCCTTTTGTCTCATATTAAGCCGTATTATTTTTGGGGAAGCTTTCACAAGTTGTCTTAGACTATTTCAATTCCATTTCTTTGAATTTCAATTAAGAATCCGCTATAATCATTTTCCTTTTCTATTAGAATAGGTTCAATTCTATCATCAACTTGTCTTCTTAATTTCCACAATAATGGCTGAATAGTAAAGAAGTCTCCTTCTATCTTGTTCACAACGATAGCCACATCAATGTCACTATCAGAACGGTTAATGTTTTTTGCATATGAACCAAATAAATAAACCTTCTCAAAAGGTATGTACTTCTTTAGTAGAATGCTGTATTCCCTAACTTTGTTTATAGCTTCTCCTTTATCCATTCTTGTATTTCCTTTGTTTTTTCAATAATTTCGATGCATTTACTTTCGGTTAAACTTTTTAAAAGTCTTTCTTTGTGAGAAGGATAACGTGCTTCAATATTTAATGGTTCAATCTGGTCTATAAAATCTTTCTGTTCTTCGGAAAACAATTCGTAAAATTCGCCTTTCTTTGCTAAGTACAAGACAAGCTATATGAATAAGGAGCTACATCTGATTTCAAGGCGGTAAAATATGCTTTAAATGCCTTTTCTATTGTTTGATGACACATAAATCCAACATAAAAGAATCTTTTACTTTTAATCATCGCCTCTGCAGGCTCCAAATCATAGTCTGGCAACTCAATCCAGTATTTAACCTTTTCGTCCATTATCTAACATTTTCAACAAATGTACAAAAATCTATTTAAGTATCAGTATATCTGATAGTCTTTTTACAATTAAGCCAAACGGTTTCGCGGTATGGTTAGTTGCTGATTTCGAAGCGATTTCCTATCAAGTTACAACTGTTTTTGATACGAGCCGTACCGCTCGATAAACCACTGACTGCCAAATGTTTTATACACGTTGTTACAGGCTGGCTTTTTTTTCATAGATAGATACATTTTTCTATATTCTCACCGCTTTTTATTTCATTGATTAAATCGTTCATAAATCTTGAAGCTGGTGCACCATCAATTATATCATGGTCGAAAGACACGGATAAACAAAGATGCTCTCTTGAAACGAATTGATTATCTAATTCGATGACTTTCTTGTCAATACTCCCAATTGTCAATAGTACAGTTGCTGAACCATGTGGAATACACCAAATTGGTTCTTTGCAATACATTCCAATAGCAGTAACAGCAATCTTTCCATACTTTTTTGCCATGTAAATATTCTTGTCTGCCATCCGAATCATCAATCTTAGAAAGAAACTCGGTATTAAGTTAATCCAAATTTTACCTGAAAGACTACCAAGTTTGTCGGTTTGTTGATTTTTGGCTTCTCTTATTTCCTTGTGCATTTGAAGATATGTCTTGTACTGTGCTTTCTGAATCCCTATTGGTTCAGGGACTTTTCCTCCATCTATTTCACGTTCAATTAATACGCTTATTGTAATATCATCAAGCAATATTAGTTTTTTGCCTTTGATAAATGAGTTAAATTGAGGATAATCTTTAATAACATTTGAAAGACATGCCACAATGTATGCTGTCAATGAAAGTTTTTCTCCTGTTTTTTCGAAATGCTTCTTAATCAAGTCTCTTGGTTTTGTAATATCTACTTCGGAAATACAATGTATAGCATTTTTATCTTTTGTAACCGAAGCAGAAGCAGCAACCATCCTTCTGCCGAAGCTTAAAGGCATTTTCTTGTAACTAGCCATTTAGTTATCTTGTATTTAAATTTAGAAAATCAATCATTTCTTCATTAACAATATCAGGTTTTTCCATATTTAGTCCATGACCGGCTTCTTCAACAATAACAACCTTTGCATGAGGTAAGGCCTTTATTGCACTTGCTTTAAATGCTTGCGGGTCTTTATATAGTATAGGTTTTCCACCTGCCATGACCAATACAGGCATTTTTATCATGGTTAATTCCTCTGGTTTATAAATTCTGTGCATGGGTACATCTGTCATTTTTGTAGAACCAAACTCTATAACATCAAGCATGTGTTCAAACCAAATATCCATTTTTTCGTCTGAATAGCCACCACCTAACCAATCAAAGAATTTGCGGTACTTCTCTCTGTTCGGGAAAAACATGAACGTTTTAAACCCTTTCCAAGCAATACCTCCATTCATTGGCATAAAAGTTTCGGAAGGGTCGAGCAACAACAATGCCGATAATATTGAGGGGTTTTCGCGTGCCAGAGCTAATGCAAGCCAGCTACCATAGGATAACCCAGCTACAGAAACATTTTTTAAATTGTAATGATTAAGAATTTGGTTAAACCAAATTTGATAGTCTTTAATATCTTTAATCGCTTTACCTTCTGGTTGACCCTTCCCTCCATAGTTTAGCATGTCTAACGTGTAAACCTTAAAAGTTTTCGATAATACTGAAACATTGGGATACCACATGGTAGCATCAGCAAACAAACCTGGTAGTAATACTAACGGTTGACCATCCTCTTGTCCTGAAATGATAACATGAGATTTGCCGAAATCAGTTAAAACGTATTCTTCTTTGTAATCAATATTCCAAAGTGTCATTGCTTTGTCATAACTTGTATAGGCGATATTTTTTCCAGTTTCGGTTTTGTAAAGCGATGCAGGTACAATACTATTTTTAGTTGTCATACAGCTTGATGTCGAAATTAATATTAAAAAAATGATGATGAGTTTTTGATATTGCGTTTCATATGCTTATTTCTTATCCATTAAATAATTGTAAAACTGATTTTCTTTTAGCCATATAGCATAATCATTTAAATCAAAATGCGGTTTGCCAAGAATTGAATATGTCGCGTATTCATCAACTAAGTGAGATTCAGAGGTGCTGATAGAATAGTCTGACATATGTTTCACGAACTTCATTTCCTTTATGAAAATTGCCAGTAGTTTGATAATTGCCACTGGCAAGGTTTTTACTTTTGATTTTTCGGATAAAACCGCAAGAAAACCCTTAGCGGCTGTTGAATGTATGTACCCATTTTTTCCTTGTATGGGAAATTCTTTAAAGAATGCTTTTTCGTTACCGATTGCATTAATCAAGTGTTGGGTAAAATCGTAGCAATTAGTAAAGTAAATCGGATTAGTGTTGTTGCCTATTACAGAATACACGTTTTTTCTCTGATAAAAAACAAAACTATCCAGAAACCAACTGCAATGTAAAATAGTGTAAGGGATACCAGACTCTTTAATAAGCTTTTGTCCTTGCTTGCGGATAATATTAGGTATAAATCTGAAAGTATTTTGTGTATCTTGATTATCCAAAGCACCCAAACCGGAAATTTGAATAATTTGTTTGATTGTATTCTTGTCTAACGCGTTTAGTATGTTTTCTATACCTTCACGTTCTTCGGCAAAGGGTACATTTATATCTGCTGTGAGTGTTGAAAGATTGAGATATAAATACTCTGTGTTTTTTAATGCACTTTGTAGCGATTTTAAATCTCGTAAATCCCCTTTCACTATTTCAACATGTTCAGAACAATCAAATAGCTTTTTTGCTTTATCCGTATTGCGAACTATTGCTTTTATTCTAAAATCTGCACTAATAAGATTTTTCACTACAGGAACGCCAATATTTCCTGTTACACCAATTACAGTAATTTGTTTTTTATATTCCATGTTCTGTTGCATTTTAATTATGCAACAAAATTATAATGACCTCAAGGAATGATTATTTGACAAAAGTCAAAATCGAACTAAACTTTTCTTCTAATTCGGCTAAGTGTAGCAATGTCAATACCAATGTAAGATGCAATATGGCCTAATGTAACCCTTTGTAATATTTCCGGATGTTTCTTGCAAAAATCATTATATCGTTCGGATGCGGTCATTGTTTGAAATTGCCTTGAACGTTCTAACATTTCCTTACTAATGGAGTCAGCCAAATCTTTACAAATCTGGTTCCATACAGGAACTAATTGGTAAATTTCTTTTTGTTTTTCAAAGCTTATTACCATTAACTCAGTATCCTCAATTGCTCTGATGTTTTCTTTTGAAGGTATCTGGTTGTTAAAGCTGTCGAATGAAATGATGAGGGAGCCTTCAGGATAAAATTCGGTGGTAATTTCATTTGCAAAGTCGTCAAAAATATATGCTCTTAATATTCCTTTTGTTACGAAACCAATATAATGGGAAATTTTCCCCTCTTTTAAAAAGAAATCATTTGCTTTTACACTCATAGGAACATAACTACTCATGGTTAGTTTTATTTCCTCGTCCGATAAATTATACTTGTTTAAGCTGTCCTTGTCTAATTTCATATCTGCATTGTTGTCGTTTCTTTAGCTTGCCTGTAACGGTCGAGGCTAAAAGCTGGCGGGCATTTCAAAGCAATAAACATTCAATAAACAACCACGCTTATTGAGTGTAATATATTTCAAATCAGCACTATCTGCCCGCTTGCATTTAGCTTTTGTTATGAGCATTTAATTCAATTAAATAATCTCTGAGCCCTTTAATATCTCCAGTTGCCCTGTAAAGAATTTTCATATTTTTATCCATTAAAATAATAGTTGGAAATCCAACATTATTCTTACAATCGGTACAAATCTGTTCTTTAAAAGTAATAAATCTTCTCTTTACATTGCCTTTATAGGTATTGTCAAGAATATAAGCTTTTGTAATTATGGATTGATTATGAAGATACTTATTCAGAAATTTAACGTTCTTTTCAGTATCTGGATAAACATAGTAACAGATTATGTTTTGAAATTCTGATGAAATACTATCTATAATCGGTATGCTTTCAGTACAGGGTTTGCACCATTCAGCAAATAACACAACCAAATGATATTCTGTACTAGAATTAGATAATAATTCTTTAAATATCTGGAGGTTAAGATTTATGATTGGTACAGAATCTGTATCCAAATTTTGTGCGCCTTTAATTGTTTGTAGATTTCCAGACCATGGCAGATTTATGTCAAAGAAGATATTTGTTCCGGCTTTCAATCCAAATACGGAGATAAAACATATTATTGTAAAAAAAGTTTGCTTTCTCATTGTTTTTAATTTTAAAAGGGGATAGCCTCTCTTTTAGAGACTATCACCCTCCAATTTAACTAATCAACTTTTTTAATAATAGTAATTGAGTACCCACCGAAGTCACCAATAGTTGAATCATACATATAAATCCCATCGGGAACTTTATACGTTGATTCAAATATCTCATTACTATCCTCAATAAAGATATCTCCATCAACATATAGTTTTAGGTCTTCTGGAGTGTATCCTGAAACATCTTCGGCAAAGTAAATATTAAGGATTCCACCATCAAAACTGCTTGTAATTGGAATTTCAATTTCACGCCCGATATCATTTATATTTACACTTTTATCTGGCGGGAAAAATTGAACTTTACAAACTCCAAGTTTTCTTAGACAATCTTCACTTTTTCTCCAAAGTTTTACCCTTATAATTACAATATCTCTGGATGAAATATTCTCTTGATAGGGTTTGTAATTGTATCCGAAAAAGTTGAGATTGTCAGTGTTTTTTACCTCAGTTATTTCATTAACGCTTTCATCTTTCACCTTATTACAAGAATAAATAAGGGATAATGTAATAACCAATGTAATTGGCAAAGCAAAAAAGAGTTTTTTCATTTTTCGTCTGTTTTAATGTTAACTTACTCTTTCGATTTTCAGCATGACTCTGCTACTCTGTTTTTTTATGTCGTTTTTTGCTTTCACATACACGACTTTTGGTGGTCAGCCATCATTTTAACCGCTATTTTAATTTAATTGCTCATAACGGCCCGGCGGCTTTGCGCAGTGCCGGAGCTTGAAGCCGAAGGCTTCGGAAGCGGAGGCATTGCGTAAAACCGCTTGATGTGCGAAGTCCGCGTAGCGGACGAGCGCATCGG
>Ga0226835_1000134_pt1 | contig 133258 bp, 127 predicted proteins | sample LAC_MetaG_1_FD_163627 | JGI IMG/M metagenome (GOLD analysis project Ga0226835, IMG submission 163627) | Anaerobic ammonium oxidizing microbial communities from anammox membrane bioreactor (MBR) in UC Berkley, California, United States -... | ecosystem: Engineered > Bioreactor > Anaerobic >... | reverse complement strand
GATCCTTTGCCGGTTTCTTCGAAACGCTGCTTTTCCATCCCGCTGATCTCCAAAGTGGTTTGGTTCGATTGTATTAAGGTTTTCCCCTTTTCGTCAATCCCAGTTGTTTGTTTTTCAACAATCTCTCATGAATATGCTTGACACAACGTGTTACCACCATGTAAAATCATTTAGTATAGGAGGAATAAAAAATGGTCGAAATTCGTAGGCACGAAAACCTTGAAGTTGTCCTTCTTGGGATTGGAATGTATGAGGGGCCATCATCTTATACTTCATCCCTTGTTTATTCGATATGGGTCGAAGGTAGCGTATTTTTTTATGCAAGCCAGGGACTTTGAGGAATTTGCAAGCACGCTGTGCGCTTTTCCAAAAGAATGGATAAACGAGAATTCTAAATGGGTCATTTGTGAAGAAAACCATAGGTGGCAACTGGCTGTTAGGATAAGCCAACAGTATCCAGAACTAAAATATCTCGTCTTATTTATGTTTGAAAGTGGTCAGAAACAAATCATACCTTACATGGAAGTAACTGAAAGTGGTTTCCAGGAATTACTCCAGAAACTTCAAGCTGAATTAGTTCAGATTGAAAATGGGAAGAAAGAACACGAAAATCCGCAAATAGATGCATGATGAAACCGTATCAGAATCCAGCCGATCTAACTTTTGACGAAATTGAGTCACTCCAATGTCCAAATTGCGGAGGTTATAAGGTAAAAGACGACTCAATTCGACCATTAATTTTTGCACTCAACATATTATTCACCATATCCTCATGGGGGGCATGGCTTTTAATTTGGATTCCCTATCACTTTATCAGCAAGGCGTTTCGAAAACCTCCTACTGAAATCAAAGTCAAGTGCAAATTGTGCGGTTATGCGTGGGTGCAAAAACTGCAATAGCTTAGGTAGAACAAATCAGTTGGGTATGTTTGGTTTGGTATTCCCGATCAGATAAATTTTTGTCATAGCAATTACTTTACCAGACCGTCACGCGGACTATTAATTCATTGAACATTGAATAGAATTAGCGCGTCTCGTTAGGAAAGAGCGAATTGCGCAAAATCAGCGTTTTTGGCTAAAACAGAGTTCCCCTTTACTGGGGAACTTTGCTTTAAGGCTTTTCCCCATTCGCGTGGAGAATGACCCTGGCTGCCGATCTTTGCCCAAAAAGCTCACTATAATCCACGGCATGAACTTTTTCGTGGTTGGAGTTACGCTGATTGCAGCCGGAATCGGCCTGGTAGCCTGCCTCCTTTCTCTGGCAGACAAACCAGTGCTGGCTCTGCTAACTTGTGGCTGCGGCTGCATCGCCGACGGTTGGACACTGATCCGGGCTGGTTGGCCAACGCGCAGGAGCAAGTCATGATTCTGCCGATTGCCATCTCGCTGCTTGCTGTGGCCTGGCTGGGCGTATGCGCCTTTTTTGACGCTCGCACCCGTCAAGTGTCTAACTGGCTGACACTGCCAGCAATCCCGTTGGCGCTCCTGGCAGCCTGGCTGACGCGGGATAGCCGTGGCGAGACACTGTACGAGTTCGTGTTTCACCTGGTCATCATGACCCTGCCGTTGTTCGTGGCCTGGCGCTACCACATCTTAGGCGGCGCCGATCTCAAGATTTTAGTGGTTCTGACCCTGGCTAACCCGCTGCTCGTTGTGGCGGCCTGGATCGGGGTCGTGATTTACTTCGTTGTGCTGCTTATTGCTGGCGAATGGCGGTACAGGCGATCCAATCAACAAAATTCCGAATCGCCATTCGCACACAGCCGCCCGGCCCGTTTTGCTGGAGTGCCTGGGTTCGCCCTGGGCGCCGGGTTGTTCACTGTCGGCCAGGTTGCGCTGGTATTCGTTCAGCGATTGGCCATTTGAGAAAAGGAGGCATTACCGAACCTGTAGACATCATCAACCCACCCGCTGTTTTTCTCTTTCCGATGAGCTTCGTTCCCCGGAACACAGTTCCGCAAGAACGCCGCTCCATACCAACGAAACCTCGTTTCGAAGAAACGCAGTTTCGCCTTCACAAAGGAGCTTCAAAACCCGTATGATCAAACGCTTGTTTTTCGACACTTCCAATTTTCCTGTTTTATAAAGGTATCGTCCGTCGGGGCGGGCGAATTATCGCCAGACACCGCAGCAGCCATCATCCGCCTGGTTTCAACCTGCAAGCGGCGGTTCAATCCCACCAGCAGAAATAGATTGAGCAATGCCATGCCCGGCAGCGCCAGCCAGAGCGGATTAAAAGTCTCCGGCGAGGCCGGCAGACGACTGATCAGCGGTAATTGGGGAGTGACCGGTACGGCGCTCAGCACGCCGAACAGATTCCAGAAGGCATGCAGCCCAACCGCCAGCAGGTAAGCGCCGATCAGCCGGCCGAGATAACGGCGCTGCGCCCAGAACGAGGCCAGCCCCCAGCCCAACACGGCCGTCGCGGTGGTGTGCAGCAGCAGCGAGCCGACCCGCGCCACCAGAATCAGCACCCCGCTGCCCTCACCGGCCCCGGCCAGCGCGCTCAAATTTTCCCACAGCCCAAAGGCTGCCCCGCACAACGCTCCACCCACAAAACCCTGGGCGGGAGTCAGGCGGTCGCCGGCGTACAACCACAGGGCCAGCGGTTTAAGCAGTTCTTCGAGCATCGGCGTAACCCCGGCTACCAGGCTGATCAACAGGGCGACGATGACAGGGTTGGAAAGCACCTGATTGGCAAGGGCTTCCAGCTGCTGCATATCCATTTGAGCCGGGTCGAATTGTTCAAAAAATTGTTGCAAATCCGCCAGCAGTTGCGGCTGCGTATTGAGATAGACGCCCAGCACAACCACGAAAACCGCCAGCATGACCAGCGAAAGCACCAGCGTCAACGGGATGGTCAGCGCCAGCGAGGTGGAGAGAATCTGCCAGCCGCGCCCACGCGGCAGAACATCCAGCCCGCGCCGGGCAATCTCGACCAGCCACCAGGCCGGGATGGCTGCGCCAATCACCACCAGCGGCGGCAGAAACAGCCACGCCAGCGGCGAAGTCTCCACAATCCGAAAGAGACCGACCAGCGGCAGCCACAGGATCATCGCCAGACTGGCCAGCGCCAGCCGGCGGCGGCTGGCAGCAGCTACGGCAGCCGGCGGGGGCGGTGTTCGCAACAGGGAGGATAACCCCAGCAGCATCACCACCCCAACCAGCCCGCTGGTAAAGGCAATGTTCAGAAAAGAAACCGCCGAACCCGCTGGCAGAGCGAGCAGGGGGGTGGTCATGGCCAGACCGAGCAGTAGAAACAGCAGCGCCACGCCAAGCGAGAGGGCCGCGCCGCCTCCAAACAGCACCATCAACAGCCAGAAACGCCAGCCGGGTTCGACTTTGCTCTGCATCAGGCGGTTTACTGCTCTTCGATGATCACCGAAAGAATTTTATCGCCGGGCGGCAGGTCCTGCGGGGCGGCACTGGCCGGGTCACGGGCCGTCAGAGCTTTGGCCACGTCCATGCCCTCAATCACTTCGCCAAAGATGGTGTAGCCGCCGTCCAGTTGCGGCAGGGCTGCGTAAGTGATGAAGAACTGGCTGCCGTTGGTATCCGGCCCGGCATTGGCCATGCCCACCAGACCGGGCCGGTCGTATTTCAGATCTTCGCTGATCTCATTGGCGAATTGGTAACCGGGACCACCAAAGCCGGTGCCGGAAGGATCGCCGGTCTGCGCGACAAAGTCAGGCAGGACGCGGTGGAAGATCATCCCGTCAAAGTAGCCCATCCGTGCCAGAAAGACGAACGAATTGACCGCCAATGGGGCTTTATCGGCAAACAGGCGGATTTTGATGTCGCCCTTCTCGGTTTTGAGCGTGGCGGTGTATTGTTTGTTTTGATCAATCACCATGGGCGGGCAGCGGTCAAACTGAATATCCCGCAGCGTGGCGAGTTTGAGGATGGCATCCAGCGTGGCCGGGTCATACGGCACCTGATCTTCGGGGACGAAGATCAATTCACCGTCAATCAAGACGAACAGGGAAGGGGTGCCGGTCAGCCCCATGTCCATGCCATTTTGGAAAGTGCCTTCCACTTTGCGGACGACTGCCTCGGAATTGAGGTCTCGGCCGAAGCGGGCGGCATCCAGTCCGATGGAAGCGGCCTGCTCATTCAGCCACTTTTCAAAGTCGGCTTTGGACTGAGCCGTCCACACCTGCCAGTTAGCCTGATCGAACAGAAAGTCGTGCATTTCCCAGAATTTGCCCTGCAAGCCGGCGGCCTCGGCTGCCTGAGCGGCCAGCAGCGCCTTATCGTGCGAGGTCAGCGGAAAATGGCGGAAGACAACCCGTACCTGATCGGGGTTGGCTTGCTCAAATTCCTTCAAGTAGCCGGCCGCCAGCGAGCAGTACGGGCACTGAAAATCGCTGTATTCAATCAGTGTCAGGCGGGCATTCTTTGCGCCGCGCGACCAATCGGCATCGCTGACCGGCGGCAGTTTAACCGATGCCGGGTCACGCGGTTCGGGGAACAGACTGAACAGGGTACAGGCCATCGGTGTGCCTTCCGGCATCGGGCGGGGTGTGCGAGTAGGCACGGCGGTCGGCTCGGCCGGGGTTGCAGTGGCAGCCGGCGCACACGCCGAAAGCACAAGGGCAATCAACAGGACAATCCACAACAAGAGGTGTTTCTTCATCACTGAGTACCTAAAATAACCTTTCTCATCCAGAGTTTGGGGCGGTTTGCGTCCGTAAACGTGACAGAACGTGCTGGCGCAAGACCGATTGTACCGCATCCGGCGGTTGTGCGGCATCCACGATGATCCAGCGCTGAGGTTCAGCCTGAGCCAGCTGACGGTAACCATCGCGAACGCGCTGGTGGAATTGCTCACCGCAGGCATCCAGCCGGTTCCATTCACCTTCTTTGCGTTTGCGGTGCAAACCGATCAACGGGTCCACATCCAGCAAAAATGTCAGGTCGGGCTGCAGGCCGCCGGTGGCAAAGTGGAGCAACCGACGCAGGGTATCCAGATCGGTCCCATGGCCGTAACCCTGATAAGCGAGGGTCGAGTCGGCGTAACGGTCGCACAGCACAATTTTGCCCTGTGCCAGCGCCGGACGGATGACTTCCTCCACCAGTTGGGCGCGGGCAGCCAGAAAGAGCAGAATCTCGGTGCGCGGGTGCATGGCGGTGTTGGCGAGGTTCATTAAAATAGCCCGTACCTGTTCGCTGATCGGCGTGCCGCCCGGTTCGCGCAGGGTGAGCACATCCCAGCCCTCAGTGCGCAGGTAGTCGGCCAGCGGGTGGATTTGGGTGGTCTTACCGGAGCCTTCCGGTCCTTCAAACGTAATGAACAAGCCCAGCAGCGTCCCTTTCTTTGTTCAGGGGTTTGGGTTGAATTGTACTCCAATTTCGTCCGGCTGGCTGAATCAACCGGCCGTACAGCCGTTTCGAATTGGCTTTCGTTGGGTGCAAGGCAGCCGCGCATCTCCCCCCACCGCATGGTTAACTGCTTTACGGGAAACCGCCACGCGACAGTCAATCTCATCAACCAGACAGAAAGAAACCTCCCCCAAAGCCGCACATCGGTTCGGGGGAGGCAGACGCATCCAACCAGCCGTTGACCCGCAGGCCAAAACCGACCTTAATAAATGTCCTTCACCGTATTGTAAACATTGAACTTACCGGTTGGAGTGACCAGATTGGGAATGCGGGCAATTTCTTCAAGGGTCTTATCGTCATAGACGACAATTTCACCCGTCCGACCGGGATCATCGGCGCGCCCCCACACGCTCACCCATACCTGATTTCCCTCCATGTTGTACTCAAAGTGAACCGCCCGCCCGTAATCGGCTACCTGCCAGCATTTATACGGCTCGACCGGGTTGGCTTTGGCAATCACACATACCGTCCGCTGAATTTCCTCATCCGGGTTGAGGGTGTGGTCCACCCAGATCCAATCACTGTTGGGATGAGTTTTGAGGAACAGCGAACCGGCTCCGGGCAGCGGAATGGTGCGCACCACTTTCCAGGCGTATTCGGGGTGATTGACCGGATCGGTACCGATGGCAACCAGCGCGCCTTCACCCAGATGCGAGGTGCTCCATACCGGTCCAAAAACCGGGTCAATCCAGTTGGCTCCGCGCCCGGGGTGGGGTATCTTCTCGGTCTCCACAATTGCGGCAACTTTCTCTTCCTGCACATCCAGCACCACAATCTTATTGGCATTGTTGGCTGCCACAAGGAAATAGCGGCCGCTGGCATCCCATCCACCATCGTGGAGGAAGCGCTCGGCGTTGAGCATCTTAATCGCCGGGTTCTGCACATCGGTGTAGTCCACCAGCCAGATTTGACCGGTCTCCTTGACATTGACCACCCACTTGGGGCTGAAATGCGAAGCGACAATACTGGCAACCCGCGGCTCGGGGTGATATTCCTGCGTGTCATAGGTGTAACTGCGCGTGCTGACGACTTTAAGCGGTTCCAGGGTCAACCCGTCCACAATCACAAAATGGGGCGGCCAGTAACAGCCGACGATAGCGTAGCGGTCGGTGAAGTCGCCTTCCGGACCGTTGTACTTGCTCACCTCCACCGAGCGGGCGTCGTAGCAGGTTTTAACCTCGGCAACCACAGCCGGGGGGTCCATCCACAGGTCAATCAGCGCGGTTTTACCGTCGCGCCCGATGGTGTATACATACCGTCCGGTGGCCGACATGCGCGAAATGTGGACGGCGTAACCGGTGTTGACAGTGGCCACCACTTCGTAGGTATCCCCATCAATCACCGCCACCTGACCGGCATCACGCAGGGTGACGGCAAAGAAATTCTCCCAATTGCGGGTGTGCTGAGGCTCGGTTGGGCGGTCTTCGGGGGCAACCAGCACCTTCCAGAAGCCACGCATCTGCTCCATGGACATTTCCGGCGGAGCAGGCGGCTCGTTCTGGATGTACTTCGCCATCAATTCGGCTTGTTCGGCAGTCAACACACCCTGCTTGCCCCAGTCCGGCATACCCCGCGGCGTGCCGTTGAAGATGATCGAAGCCAGGGCCAGGGTACCTTTGGGCAGGGTCTTGTCGGGGGTCAACGCCGGGCCGGTGGCGCCATTGCGCAGCACCCCGTGGCATCCGGCGCAGCGGTCGAAGAAGATCTGGCGGGCCTGCTCAAATTCTTCGGTGGTCAAGACGGGGGCTTCGCCCAATTCAACGGCGGGGGTGGCCTCCACGCCGCCAGTCGGCGGGGTTTCGCCTTTCAGGCCGGCCAGATAAGCAACAATGGCATTCAGCTCGGCTTCATTGAACTGGGCCGCCAGTGCGGCGGTCATCAGTCCTTTCTGGCAGGGAGCGCCGTTGCAGTCCGGCGCCAGAAAGACATCCGGGTTAACAATGGACTCGTGCAGATAATCGAGGGCAGTTTTGGCAGTACCGGTGTACGCAGCATCTTGAATGCGCTCGGCAGCCGTCAGCCCAATTTGAGAAAGGTCGGGGCCAATCACCCCGACTGCGCCCGGCACGCCGGGGATGACGTGGCACGCCCCGCAGCCGCCTTTTTGCAGCAGAGCGGCGGCATCCAGCTCGGCCGGCGCTTCTTCGGCGCGGGTGGCTTCCGGCTGGGTGGGTAGGGGCGGTGGGGTGGTTGGGGCAGATGTACAGGCCGCCAGCAGTGCCAGCAGCATGACCAAACCTGCCCACACAAAAAGCAGATGGCGTTTCACGGTTCACCTCCTTTGGGGAAACAGGGAAATCTCCCGCCATTCAACAGGGCGGGGTGATTCCATTATCGGTCAGCGGATGGTGAAGTTCTTTGCGCTGGCGCAAACTTTACCGCCGCCGTGGTCGCTTCCGAATTATTTGCTTTCCGCGCTGGCGCGCTGCTGCGCCCAAACCCGGCTCAACCGTTCCCATTCCGGGATGCCGAGCGTTTCGGCACGGCGCTGCGGGTCAATCCCGGCTGCTTCCAGCAGGGCTGCTGCCTGCGCCGGCGGGATGGCCAGCCCGGCCGAAAGACTGTTGCGCAGAGTTTTGCGTTTTTGGGCAAATCCGGCTTTTGCCAGGCGGAAGAAATCATTCAGCAGATCAGGCGGGATGAGCGGCCGGGGATACAGATCCACCCGCAGCGAAACCGAATCGACCTGCGGCGGCGGGTAGAACGCCCCGGCAGGAATACGCAGCACCGGGCGCGGCTGCCCGTAGACCTGCACCGAAAGCGCCAGCAGGCTCAATTCCCCCGGCGCGGCGCAAATCCGCTCGGCAACCTCACGCTGCATGGTCAGCACCATGCGGGCCGGGCGTGGACGGTTTTCCAGCAGGTGACGGATGATCGCCGAGGTGATGTAATAGGGGATGTTGGCAACCACCAGATAGCCCTCCTCCCGTATCCAGTCCGAAAGACGCACCTCCAGGATGTCCCCCTCCACCAGCGTCACATTCTCGAACCCGCCGAGCGATTGGCGCAGCAGCGGAATCAGGTTGCTGTCCACCTCCACCGCCACCACACGGCGCGCCGCCGCCGCCAGCCATACCGTCAGGCTGCCAACCCCCGCCCCAATTTCCAGCACCTCGGCATCCGGCGGGATTTCGGCGGCTTCGATCAGTTTACGCAGGGCGCTGCTGTCCACCAGAAAATTTTGCCCCAGCCCCTTGCGGGGGGTCAGGCCATGGGCGCGCAGCAGCCGCGGCACATCCACCGGGGCGGGATTCAGGGCAGGATCCATGGGATATTGGCCGGTACCGGGGTGAGGAAATAGACTTCGACATAACTGGCCCACGGGACGTAATCGGCGTCCGAGTAGCCCAAATCAATCCAGTTGCGCCCGTCGGGGTAGCCGCCGCCGGTATCGGCTACCACCGCCGAACCGTAGCCGGGAATGTAGACCCGCTGACCGCGCATCCACGAGTACCACGCCCGGGTGACGGCCACAATCCCTTTTTGCAGGGTTGCCCCGCTGGCGGTCGTGTAGGAACAGCCGGCCTTGAATCCGCAGGGGTGGTATGAGGTGGCAAACGCGGTCACTTTGCGCCAGTACTCAATCGTTCCTTCCGGCGTTTCCAGCGTGCGCACCACCACCTGCGTGCCGTAACCCAGCACCTGATCCACCGGTTGTTTGGCAACCCAGCTCGCCTCACTCTGGCGGCTGATCTCGATACCATCCTCGTAGCGCACGCGCACCCGCGAAACTTCCACCCCCAGTTCCCCGGCTCTGACCACCGAACGCTGATCCAGTTCGGTGTTGGGGTCGGGCTGGTAGGTGGACTTGAAGGGGATCGGTTTCTGTTCCAGCAGTACTTCCTCACGCACCCGCACCACGCGGATGATCCGGTCGGGTGGGATGGGCTGGTCTTCGGCGGGGATGCTGTAATCCTGATTCTGCAGGGGTATATCGGCTTGCGCCAGCGCCTCGCCGACGGTTTCGGCGTTGACCGGGTAGAGGTGGGTTTTGCCGTCGGCAATGATTTGCACGGTGCGGGCCGGTTCAATGGTCAGGCTCAGCGGCTTGCCGGTGAGCGGGGTGTCAACCGGCAGCGAGAGCTGGTCAGCCGCCCGCAGAAGAATACCGGCTTCGTTCAGCGCACCCAGCAACGTGGGCTGTGCCGAAATCAGTTGCAGGCGTTGACCGTCGAGGATGACTTCCACACGGGTTGCCGGGCGGTAAACCAGCAGGTAGGCAGGGGCATCCGGCAAGGGAGAAGCCGGGTCGAGCGGCGCACCGTTCCATTCCAGCCGGTCGGCCGGGAACAAGCGCAGACCGGCCTGCGCCAGCAGGTTGGCCGGGATGCGTTCGGTGGTTGTCAAAGAAAAAGTTTTGCCGGATGCCGTGTCCAAAATCTGCACCGGCCGGGCGTGGTCCACCCGGACGGCCGCTTCCCAGCCGAGCGCGGCGTTCAAGGGGGGAGTAATCCGGTCGGCTTCATGGATGGGGAGACCGCTCTCAGCCAGCACAGCACGCACCGAAAAGGCACGGCTGAACAGGCTATAAGGTTGACCATCTACCACCAGCGTAACCGGCCGCTGCAAGCCGAAGAAAAGCAGAACACTGCCAATCAGCACGCACAAACCGGCTGCCAGAGTCCATCGTTTGGTAAGGTGGTTCATTCCTCTGATTCTAACAGAGTTTTACGGGAAGAAAAAACCCCCGCGCAGGGAGCGGGGGGTGTGCCGAGAGCCAGAATCGAACTGGCGACACCGCAATTTTCAGTCGCGTGCTCTACCAACTGAGCTATCTCGGCGATTGCGGTCAAATTGTACCGCTGGTAAGGTGTAATGTCAAGAAAAAAACTGGCTGGCTAACCGCCGGCAATGGCGCCTAAAATAATGAACGGCTCTTCTCCGGTTGCTACCGGCGGGGCTACCGGCTGGTCAGGGTCGGCAAAAGAGACATCTTCCCGGCAGGCAAAAAAACGCAGGTAGGGGCGGCGTTGCCGGGTGTGCGCATCGCGGATTGTGCCGCGCAGAGCCGGGTAAAGCCGTTCGATCTCATCCACAATCCGGCGCGGCGTGACCGGCGGCGAGAGATCCAGGTGGACTTCGCCGCTGAGGTTTGCCAGACGCCGTAAATGAGCCGGCAGGATGACGCGTATCATGGCAGGGTTTGCACCTCAACCGAAAGCACGGCCGGTAAATCGTGGACGATGGACTGCCAGTGATCCCCGCCATCCGCTGAAACATACACCTGCCCGCCGGTGGTGCCAAAGTACACCCCGCCCGGATCGAGTTCATCCACCGCCATGGCGTCTCTCAGGACGTTGACGTAGCAATTTTGCTGGGGTAAACCGTGGGTGAGCGCCTCCCACTCGTTTCCACCCGTTCGGCTGCGGTACACCCGCAATTTTCCTTCGGGTGGGTAGTGTTCCGAGTCGCTTTTGATGGGTAAAACGTAGAGGGTATCCGGCTCGTGCGCATGAACCGCCACCACAAAACCAAAATCGCTGGGCAAGTTACCGCTGATTTCGTACCAGTGATCTCCGGCATCATCACTGCGCATCACATCCCAGTGTTTCTGCATGAACAAAACCTGCGGACGGGCGGGGTGCAGGGCAATCCGGTGAACGCAATGACCAAATTCCGCCTCTGGGTCGGGAATGTAATCCGATTTCAACCCGCGGTTGATGGGCAACCAACTTTCACCGCCATCATCACTGCGGAAAGCGCCGGCTGCCGAAATGGCAACGAACATCCGCCGCGGGTTTTGCGGGTCGAGCAGAATGGTGTGCAAACACAGACCGCCCGCTCCGGGATGCCAGTCGGCGCTTGTGCCGTGCTGGCGCAGCCCGTTCAATTCTTCCCACGTTTGCCCGCCGTCCGTCGAGCGGAACAGAGCGGCATCTTCCACCCCGGCAAAGACCGTATCGGCGTCCAGCGGAGAAGGTTCCAGATGCCAGACGCGGCGAAAGGTCCACGGCTTGATGCTTCCATCAAACCACTGGTGGCTGCCGACCTCGCCGCGGTATTGAAACTGATTACCAACCGTCTGCCAGGTTTTGCCGCCATCATCCGAGCGGTGCATGACCTGTCCGAACCACTCACTTGCCTGTGAGGCATAAATTCGATTAGGATCAACCGCCGAGCCTTTGAGATGGAAGATTTCCCACCCGCCAAAGTGTGGCCCGTCCACCTGCCAGTTTTGCCGTTTGCCGTCGGACGATAGAATAAAGGCTCCCTTCCGGGTGCCAACCAGTACGCGGACACTGCTCATTTTGGATCTCCTTTTGAAGTAAGCCCGTCAGCCAGCGGCGGTTGATACGACCTTACAATTGTTGACTAATTATATCCTATTTTATCAGAAAATCTGTTCTAGTCAAGGGGTTTTGCGGAATTCAGCCAGCGGTCAATTTGTTCGGCTGTTTCAAACGGTCTGGGCAGCATGCTCAACGGGGCAACACATCCGAAAAACCACCTGCCGCTTCCGGCAGAGACGAAGGCGCTGTGGAACGGGTCAGCGGGCGGACGGCCGCCAGTAAAAGCACCATGCCTGCCACCCCACCCAGCGTCAGCAAGGTACTGGCGGTCGGCGAAATGGTATTGAGCAGCACTCCCTGCAGCCACGGCAGCACCATGGCGCCGATACTGGCCATCCCGTTGATGATACTCATCGCCCGCCCGGCCTGTTCCGGGAAGAAAGCACTGCTCAGCGAGACCGTCGAGGGGAAGATGGAGGCAAAACTAAAACCGGTCAGCAGGATGCCGGCGGTGCTGAGCGGCAGGTTGCCCCTGCCCAACACCATCAGCAGGCTGCCGGCCAGCGCTCCGCCCAGACTGAGGGCAAGGATGCGCATAGCACTCAAACGCATCCCCAAGCCGACCGTCACCAGCCGTCCGGCGGTCAACGCCAGCCAGAATGCCGATGCCGAAAGGGCAGCCTGCTCATACGGCAGGTTAGCGGTGCGCTGCATGTACACCGTAATCCAGCCGCCAAAGCCGTTTTCTACGCCGACATACAGCATCAGCAAGAAAGCCAGCAGCCAGACCAAACGGCTGCGCAGCAAAAAACGCATGCCCGTTCCGGCATTTGCCTGCGGCGTACGGGCGGGAGGCGGAATGCGCAGCCAGCCGAACAGAACCACCTGCAAAGCCAGCAAAGCGCTCACCAGCCACAGGATTTGCCGTCCGTTGCCGGTTTGTCCGGCAATCAACCCAACCAGCGCCGGACTGAGAAATGCCCCCACCCCAAAAAACAGGTTGAGCAAATTGAGCGCCGAGACCGAACGGTCAGCGTACACGCGCGCGATCAGCACATTGGTGGCCAGTACAATTGCCCCGCCGCCCAGGCCGGTCAGGCTGAACAGCAGCAAACTAAGGGAAAAAGTGTGGCTAAACGGCAGCGTTGCCACGCTGACCATCAGCAGCAGGGTTGCGGCCAGCATCAGCGGCTTTTCGCCAAAGCGGTCACTGAACGGCCCGCTGAGAATCTGGGAAATCAACGAGCCCAAAAAGTAAAAAGTGAAAATCTGCCCCATCCGGCTTAAATCCACCTGATTCAAGACCGAAAGTTCCGGCAGCAACGGCCCAAAAGAAGCAACTGTGACGCCCAGCGAAAAGAAAAACAGGCAGCACAGCCCTAAAACCATCCAACGAGAGTGTGATTGCAACGCCTTGACCTTCCAATGAATTTCAAACGGCTTCATCATACCCCATTTTTCGCCTTTGTGATACCATTTAACCCACTTAAGATGCCCACCCTTCAAGACCTCTTACGCAAACTACCCCCTGAAACCCGCGATGTCTTCCGCATCGTGTGGGAGTCGCTTTCGCCGGCCGACCGCAGCACCCTGCAAGCCCTGCTTGGCGGTCTGCCGCCGGATGCCAATCTGTTGCGCGTGCTGATGCGCCTGTCAGCCCATCAGTTCCGCACCGCCTTTGGGCACAAAAGCCGGATTGCCATCGTTGGGCCGGCCAATGTTGGCAAATCCACTCTGTATAACCAGTTTGTCCAGCAAAAAAGCGACCGTGCCGAGGTTGGCCCACTGCCCGGCACGACCCGCATCAATCAGGAAGCCGATACGGGTCTATTCACCATCCTGGACACCCCCGGTGCGGATGCAGTCGGGCAGGTGGGCGAACGCGAACGGGAAGAGGCTTTACTGGCCGCGGCTGAGGCCGATGTGCTGATCATCGTCTTCGATGCCATTCAGGGCATCAAACAAACCGAGCTGGATTTGTACCAGCGCTTGAAAGCCCTGAACAAGCCTTACGTGGTCGTTTTGAACAAGATGGATCTGGTGCGCCGCCAATCAGCAGCGGTGATTGCCCGCGCTGCCCAAAACCTTGGCCTGGAAAGCGCCCAGGTACTGCCGCTGGTGGCGAAGAACGGCGAAGGTCTGCCGCAAATTCTGGCGGCCATCGCTGCCCTGCAGCCGGAGATCACCGCCGCGCTGGGGCAGGGCTTGCCGCACTACCGCTGGCAGCTGGCGTGGCGCTCGATTGTCAGCGCTGCCTCGGTGGCTGCGGTGATTGCGCTGACCCCGCTGCCGATGATTGATTTTGCCCCGCTGATCGTCACCCAATCGGTGATGGTGCTGGGGATTGCCCGCATTTATAATTACCGCATCACGCTGGAACGCGCCCGCGAACTGGCCGCCACCTTTGGGCTGGGATTGCTGGGGCGCACTCTGTTTGGCGAATTGAGCAAGCTGGGCGGTTTGCCGGGGTGGCTGCTGGCCGCGGCAATTGCCTCGGCGGTGACGGTGGTCATGGGCTATGCCGCCGTGATCTGGTTCGAACGCGGCGAGAAGCTTTCTGCCGCCGCACTGCAAAACCTGACCCAATCGCTGACCGCCATGTTGCTCGAATCCCTGCGTGGACTGGGCAGGCGGCAGCCCACCAAAACCAGCCTGCAGCAGCGCATTCAACAAGTTCTCAATCAATCTCCACTCGGAGAAGATCGCAGCCTGCTCGATGACCACCTCCAGGATCAATCTGCAAACCCTGACGAATAGCCGCTTTGGCGTCTGGCTGGCGCTGGCTATTAGCAAACACACCCCGCCGTGGCTGGGGTATCGGATTGCCGATTTCGGCGCAGCCATCACCGCCGCCCGGCGCCACAGTCCACTGGTGCGCGCCTTGCGTGCCAATCAGTGGGTCATTTCCGGCGGCGGTCTCAGCGAAAAAGAGTTGCGGCGCGCCGTGTATGAGGTATTACACCAGCATACCCACGGGTTATATGACTTCTACCACAACCTTGACCGTCCGCAGGAAGTTCTGCGCCGCACGGATTTTGACCCATCCTTTGCCGGGCTGTTCGAGCAGGTCAAAAGCGGGCAGCACCCGGCGCTTTTCCTCACCCCTCACACCAGCAATTTTGACCTGGCAGGGCGCTCGCTGGCCCTGCGCGGGTTGAACTTTCAGGTGCTTTCCTTTCCGCGCCCGCCCTCCGGTTATCAGCTGCAAAACCGCATCCGCACCGAAGTCGGCATCGAGGTTACCCCGATGGGCATCGAAGCGACCCAAAAAGCCAAACAACGCCTGCGCAGCGGCGGGGTGGTGCTGACCGGTCTCGACCGCCCCCTGGCGGATGCCCGCCTGCGACCGCGCTTCTTTGGACGGCCGGCGCCTCTGCCGGTTGCCTATGTGCATCTGGCGCTGCAATGCGGCGTGCCGATGTACGTGGTGGCCTGCGTCAGCCCGCGCCCTCACTTTTACCGGCTGGTGTGCAGTCCACCCATCTGGCCTCAGCCACACCCCGACCGCGACACCGAACTGCTGCTCAACGCCGAAGCGGTGCTGGCCGAAGCCGAGAAGATCATCCGCGCTTATCCGCGTCAGTGGGCCATGTTCTACCCGGTCTGGCCGGAAGTGCAGGTGTGAAGTCCGCGTCAGAGGGACGCGACGGTATCGCCGCCATGGCGGGCGGATTGACCTCCGAAGACATCCGGGCAATTCCATGGGCATACCCAACCGGCGGGTCGGATATTGTGTACCTGGTTTGACGGGTCACACAGCCAGCCAGGCCGCCAGCGCTACCAGAGCAATCGGGATCAAGCCGTAGCGGATGACAGCCGCCATCACTTCCCCTTCGCGGTCGCTCAAACCGACCGTGCTGCAACCGACAATCACCTTGGCCGGGGCCATGATGCTGCCCAGTGAGCCACCGGCTGTCTGGGCACCCAGTATCAACGGCACGGGCAGTGCGAGGAGTTCGGCAGTGCGCATTTGCAGCACGGCAAACAACACATTGGAATTGTTGTTGCTGCCGGTGATGAAGGCTCCCAACCCCCCGATGAACGGCGCAATCAGCGGGTAGGCGGCAGCGCCAAAACTGCGGCTCATGCCCAGCGCCAGCAGGTTGGTCATGCCGGCATGTGACATGATCACCGCCATGCCCACCATTGCCAGAATGCCCAAGCTGGAATTGACCGCTCCCTTCACGGTCTTTTCGCCAATTCTGGCGGCTGCACCCGGCCGGTAATAACCCGCCCGCCGGTAGATGAAGTAGGAAATCAGCGAGGCATACAGGAGAATGGAGCCGGTATGTCCAAACAGGCTGATGGAGCGTCCCGGCCCGGCGGGAGTGACCCATCCCAGGCCAGTGCGCAATTCCGGAAAGTTGAGGTTCAGTTGAATCTGGTCGAGGAAGGCGTTGAGCGGCTGGATGAGGTTGATCGCAAAAGTCAGCACCACCAGAATGGCGTAAGCCGAGAGCGAAATTTTCAGCGAACGGGGTTTCCCGTCCCGGCCGTTCAGGTGACTGAAATCGGCTGCCGGCGTGGATTGCGGGTTGCCGCGGTAGAGGGGCAAGCGGCATAAACCCATTCCGACCAGCAGTCCCAGCATGGCGCTGCCGGTAGCGCCCAGGTTCCACAGCCCGTTGACCGCCAGTCCGTACTGGCTGAGCGCCATCACACTCCCCAGGACGATCACCGCCGGCAGGCTGCGCAGCAGGCCGCGCCAGCCGCCAGCCACCAGTGCCACAATCGCCCCGCAGGCATACGCCGAAAGTCCCAGCAGCCAGGCCGAATCGGGCGCCAGCAGTTCGCCGGGCAGGCCGGTAACCGCCATCAGGGTTTGGAAGGAGGTTGCCAGCGAGCCGTAATTGACCGCCCAGCCGTGGCCGATACACGCCATCACCACCGCCTGAACCGGGTTGAAACCCAGTCCAACCAGCAGCGGTGCCGCCACGGCCACCGGCACACCGAAACCGCCCATACCCTGTAAAAACGAGGCAAACAGCCAGCCGATCAACAGTCCTTGCATGGTGCGGTCGGCGGTCAGGCGCGGCAGACTGACGCCAATCATCCGCACAGCGCCGGCTTCATCGGCGGTGTGGTAGAGCAGCAGCGCCGTCCAGATGATGTACAACACATCCAGACTGAGCAGGACTGCTTTGGCCTGGGTGTAGGCAATCAAACGCGGGCCGGCGGCAAAGAAGATCCAGGCAACCAGCACGGCGGTAACCCAGCCGGCTGCACCAGCACGACTGCCACCCCACTTGAAGCCCAGCATCAGAATCAAGACGACCAGCACCGGCAGCAGCGCCAGGGTCCAGGTGAACAGGTTCAGTTCCATGGGTAACGCAGCCGATTATAGCACCTTGGCGGGATGAGCGTTCAAAATTCGGGGATTTTAGGGTAGAGAAGATTGTTTCCCCGCCCTGCCCCCCCATCGGCGTAGTGGAGGATTACCACGCCGCCTGACGGCGGCCCACAATGACATGGCCTTGTTCACGTCATGTCGAGCGCAGTGCAGGTGGGGGCCTTGCGGGAGGGGCGGTTTTCTACCCGCCTCAATCGCGGAAGATGCGCACGCGGCGGTGTGGTTCTTTGCCGTAGGAATGTGAGACCAGCTGCTGGGCGCGCGCCATCTCATGCTGCATCCGCCGGATGCTGGCCGGTGCGGGGGGCAAATCCACAAACCGTTGACCGTTCAGCACATTTTGGATGGCCACCTGCGTTTGGGCAGCAATGATTTCCCACTCGGCAGAGTTGCTATCCATGCTCAGGTTATACAGTTCCGCCAGCGACTGTTCCATCTGGTTGATGGTATTGGCGCGCAGCACATAAATCGGCATTCGCCGTTCTTCCGCCTCGACCACCGGCTGCTGACGCGAGCGGTAGTAGGTACGCAGGGTCATCAACACGTCTGCTTCGTCCAGATTCTGCACCACCAGCGCCGGCACACCCAGCCGTTTGGCAGCCTGCGCCAGCCGATTGCGGGCCACGCCGTAGGGGTAAATGCGGATGGTCTGCAGCGGAGCCGAAGGCTGGGCGTTCATCTCGGAAGGCAGCAGCATTTCTTCGTTCACCATCTGGCCGGCAGGCGGGGTTGAACGCCCGCTTTTGCGGTTAAAAGGCTGGGTATCGCTGCCGTTGGCGTAGGCACGCCGGCTGGTTTGCGGCAACGGACGCGGGGCAGCCTGCGCAGGCGGCGTTTCGATGTGAATTTCACCGTTTTCATCGCGGTAGCGGATTTCGGGAGGCAGCGGGTAGCCGCGCACCAGCGAATCCACCGCTGCAGCCACATCCTTATGAACGTGCATGCGGTCGCGTTCCTGAATCTCGATCAGCACATCGAAAGTAGGCGGCGAGCGGCGCTCCAGCACGGTTTTCTGAGTACCGCGCCGGCGGGCTTCTTCATCCGAAAGCGTCACCGATTCGATCCCGCCGATCAGGTCGGACAGGGTCGGGTTGAGCAGCAGGTTTTCAAGGGTACGGCCATGAGCCGTTGCCACCAGCTGCACACCGCGTTCGGCAATCGTGCGGGCAGCCAGCGCTTCCAGCTCGCGCCCAATCTCGTCAATGATGATCACTTCGGGATTGTGGTTTTCGACCGCCTCGATCATCACCTCATGCTGCAAGGAAGGCTGGGCCACCTGCATGCGGCGAGCGCGTCCAACCGCCGGGTGCGGCACATCGCCATCCCCGCCAATCTCGTTGGAGGTATCCACGATGATTACGCGGTGTTTTTCCGCCAGAATACGCGCCGATTCGCGCAGCATGGTGGTTTTACCAATGCCGGGACGGCCGAGGAGCAAAATGGACTTACCCGATTCGAGCAAATCCTGAATGATGTCAATCGTGCCGTAAACCGCCCGTCCAACCCGGCAGGTCAGGCCCACAATGTGGCCATGCCGGTTGCGGATGGCTGAAATGCGGTGCAGAGTGCGCTCCAAACCGGCGCGGTTATCGGCGTCAAATTCGCCAATTTTGTTGACCACGTGGTCAATGTCCTCGCGGGTGATTTCGTTTTGATCGAGAACCACCTCGCCCTGCACAAACCGCGCCAGCGGCACGCGGCCCAAATCCATCACAATTTCCAGCAGGTTATCGCTGTCGTTTGCCTTGACAACCGCCTGACGGATGTGAGGCGGCAGGACATCCAGTAATGCATGTAAATCGTCGGTTATTCTTCTTTGCGTCATATCAACAACTAATTCAATCTTTCTCTTAAGTCATATTGTACCAGCGGCAGGGAAGTTTCACCACCGATTTGTTCAACCAATGCCGGCTGGTGCTTTTCCAGGCTGCCGTTGCGGGTGACAAAGATGGCCTTGCGCTGTAAACTGGTCAGGTGCTTGACCAGCACGGCCTGCCGTTCGCCGCTTTCCGCGCCCAGTTTTTCCAGCCCGTTTTCGAGGTAGGATTGATAGGCGCGCACCACCACATATACCGGGCGGCCGAGCACAAACGGCATGGCGGTAATCAAACCGCGCAAAGCCGCCGCCACATCTTCCACCGCGGGGTGGAGGATTGGCTGAACGACAATCCCGCGCGGGCCGAAAACCGGGGCAGCGTAGCCGAGGATTTCCTGCTGTTGAAAAAGCACCCATGACTCACTCAGCGAGTGCGGAAAGGCTTCGGCGCTTTGAACCAGCGGCGGGATGAGGGTTTGCACCAGATTGCGCACCGCCAGATGATCCAGCTCGCTGGCAAATTCCCAACTGGCATTGCTTTCACCGGGCGGCAGGGAAAGGACTCGCCAGATGCGCTGCCAGGTGAACACGCTAAACCCGGCCCGGCGCAATGCCTCGAACAACGGGCTGTGTTCTTCAACCTCGGCCAGCACAACCTGACTGCCATGCGCCCCGGCCTGATGGACGAGACCTTCCAGCAAGGCGGTCAGCCGTTCCGGCAGGGCAGCCTGAGCGGGGAGAACGAAGGAAAGCCGGGCGGTGTGGCTGCTTTCATAACGCACCTGCCCAATCAGCGCTGGACTGCCACCGGTAGCACTCAACACGCAGGTGGTGCTGCCCTTATCCAGCCGCAGATGATCGAGCACCGCCCACGCGCCAACCGGGCTGCCGCGCGTCAGCGCCAGAGTCGTATCCAGACATTGCGCCTGATCGCGGTAGCGGAACAGGTTCAACAGGTCATGCCAGGCAAACAGTCGAATCTCTATCTTGCCAACTCCAAAAAATAGCGGTGAAAGCGGTCATCATCGCTCAATTCGGGGTGGAAGGAGGTTGCCAGCCAGCGCCCCTGCTGCACGGCAACAATCCCGCCGTCCGGTAATGCCGCCAGCACCTCGGCGCTGCCGTTGGCCTTCTCGATCAACGGCGCGCGGATGAACACCGCCGGGAAGGGCGGATTAACCGCATCCACCCTGGCCAGCGCCGGTACATCCAGCAGGGTTTCAAAGGAATCGACCTGCCGCCCAAACGCGTTGCGCCGCACGGTGATGTCCATCAACCCCAGCACGGGTTGATCACGGCCGACTTCGCGGGAAAGGAAGATTGCCCCCGCGCAGGTACCCCAAACGGCGTGCTCCCCGGCAAATTCACGCAGCGGCTGCATCAGCCCAAAGGCAACCGCCAGTTTGCTGATGGTGGTGGATTCCCCGCCGGGGATGATCAGACCGTCGAGGCCGTCGAGGTGTTCGGGCAGACGCACCTGCACGCTTTCCACACCCAGTTTTTCCAGTACGGTTTGATGCTCGATAAAAGCACCCTGTAAAGCCAGTACTCCGATCTTCATAGCCACCGTTGCGAAGAAAAAAGCCTTACCAACCGCGCCCGGCAATCAGTTCATGTTCGGGGATGGCGGAAATTTGCCGCCCGACCATTGGTTCTCCCAGATTACGGCTGATTTCGGCCAGAATCTTCGGTTCGTTGTAGTGGGTGACAGCCTTGACAATCGCCGCCGCCCGGCGGGCCGGATCGCCCGATTTGAAAATCCCGGAGCCGACGAACACCCCGTCCATGCCCAGTTGCATCATCAGGGCGGCATCGGCCGGGGTGGCAATCCCGCCGGCCGCAAAGTTGACCACCGGCAGGCGGCCCAGCTGGCGGGTTTCCAGCACCAGCTCATAAGGCGCGCCGATTTGTTTGGCAAACGCCATCACTTCCTCATCCGGCAGGTTTTGCAGGCGGCGGATTTCGCCCATCACCGCCCGGGCATGGCGAACGGCCTCAACCACATCCCCGGTGCCGGCTTCGCCTTTGGTGCGGATCATGGCGGCTCCTTCACCGATGCGGCGGAGCGCTTCACCGAGGTTGCGCGCCCCGCACACGAACGGCACGGTGAAATTGTGCTTGTAGATGTGATGCTCCTCATCGGCCGGGGTCAGCACCTCGGACTCGTCAATGTAATCCACGCCGAGCGCTTCCAAAATTTGCGCCTCGACGAAATGACCGATGCGCACCTTGGCCATCACCGGAATGGTGACGGCATCCATGATCTTGAGGATCAGTTCCGGATCGCTCATTCGGGCAACCCCCCCTTGCGCACGAATGTCCGCCGGAACCCGCTCCAGCGCCATGACGGCCACCGCGCCGGCGTCTTCGGCAATGCGCGCGTGCTCCGGTGTGACCACATCCATAATCACACCGCCTTTCAGCATCTGGGCAAGGCCTTTTTTGACCTTGAACGTGCCCTTTTCCTGATCCATTCGACCTCCTGTTAATCCTTACGGTTTTCTATCGAGATTCTACCACGCCCGCCGATGCCCTGCAACGATGTATAATTAACCCCAGTTTTCCATGATGTTAAACCCCGCTCTGTCCTCTTCTTCCCGCAGTCGCGAGAGCTTCCTTTCCAAAGGGTTGGATGTGCTGCTGATTGTGCTGATTGCGGTGGGTCTGGTTTACCGCTTTGCGTGGGTTAACTGGAATCAGGATGCCCAACTGCACCCGGACGAGTACGGCCTGACCAACACGCTGAGCGTGCTACGCATGCCCACCAGCCTGAGCGAATATTTCAACACGCGCATCTCGCCGATCAGCCCCTACAACAAATACAACCCGGATGGCAGCCTGCTGCAAAACGGCCCGGATAACCGGATGCGCTGGGGGCAGCTGCCAATGATCCTGATTCGCGCCGCAGCGGAAGCAACCGGCAACACCGGTTACAGCGAGCTGCGCCTGCTGGGGCGGCGGCTTTCGGCATTGGCGGACGCGCTGGCGGTTGGGCTGCTCTACCTGATCGGGCGGCGGCTTTACAATCACCGCATCGCCCTGATCGGCGCGGCGCTTTCGGCGCTGGCGGTGATGCAAATTCAGCAATCCCACTTTATGACGGTGGACAATTTCGGCACTTTCTTCACCATGCTGGCGCTCTACGCCGCAGTGCGGATTGCCGGGCAGCCGCCGCTGGCCCGCCAAAAGCCCGAAAGCGGCTACCGCCTTGTTCCGTCGGCGTTTGGCTGGTTTGGGTTGTTTGGGGCAGCCGCTGGCATGGCGCTGGCTTGCAAGGTTAACCTGCTGCCGTTGACCGGCATGGTGGCAGTGGCGGCATTTCTGGCGATTGCCGATCTCAAACTGCGCTTCAAGAGTGACTTAACCCGCATTTTCGGTGGCACAACCTTGCTGCTGGTGCTTTCCGCCTTCACCGCGCTGCTGGCTTTCCGCATCACCCAGCCGATGTCCTTCCGCGCCCCGCAGGGCGACACCACGTTTTTCACCCTGCACCTCAATCCCGACTGGGTGGACAGCATGCAGGTTGCCCAGATGGAATCCAGCGGAATCGGCGGCGGCCCGCCCGGCGAACAATGGGCTGCCCGGCCGGCGATTCTCTTCCCGCTGATGAACATGGTGGTGTGGGGCATGGGGCTGCCCTTTGGTCTGACGGCGTGGCTGGGTTTTGGGCTGGCGGCCTGGCAGGTGCTGCGCAAAGGGTTGCTCTACCGCGCCCATCTCATCCCACTGGTGTGGGTGGGCGGTTATTTCCTTTTTATGGGCACCCGCTGGGTCAAGTCCATCCGCTATTTTTTGCCGATTTACCCCTTCCTGGCTTTACTGGCGGCTTTCCTGCTGTGGACGGTCTGGCAGACGGCCGGCAGGCGCGCCCAAACCGGCCTGCCCCTGCGGCGCATAGCGGCAGCCGCTTTCTTCGGGCTGGTGCTGGGCGGGACGCTGATCTGGGCGGATGCTTTCGTCAGCGCGGTTTACCGCCAGCCGCACACCCGCCTGCAAGCCACCGAGTGGATCTTTCAAAACATCCCCGCGCCGGTGCATCTGGAACTGGGAACCCCGCAGGGCAGCCGTTTTCAGCCGGTTTCCGTGCCGGACGGGCTGAGCATTCCGCCCGGCGAGTCGTTTACCCTGACCTTTACCGCCCGCGAGAGCGGGACACTGCGCGGGGTGACCCTGCCGCGCCTGTACAACCCCGCCGATCAGCCGGCGCGGTTGAGTCTGGCCCTCTACCGCGAGGGCAGCAGCCTTGACCTGTTGGCCGAGACCGGTCTTGCGGTACCGCCGGCGGAGGGGCAGGCGCGCGGCAAAAGCGTGCAGGCCGGCCTGCCGGGAGGCGAACTGCAAGCCGGGCAGGTGTATACCCTCACCCTGCGCAATGATTCCCCTGAGCCCATCAAAATCTACCGCCTGACGCTGGCCAACGAGTCGTGGGACGAGGGGCTGCCCGTGCCGCGTGCCACCTACGACCCGTTCGGCGATTTTTACCGCGGTGTGACGATGGAAGTGCGCTGGTACGATGATGAAAACAAACGCCAGATGTTCTACGAGCGTCTGGCGGAGGTGGACTACATCATCCTGCCCAGCCAGCGCGGCATTTGGAGTGTTGCCCGCTTGCAACTCACCTACCCGATGACCATCGAGTATTACCGGGCGCTGTTCGATGGGCGGCTGGGCTTCGATCTGGCGGCCCATTTTCAAGCCCCGTGGCGCATCGGCAACCTGTATATTTCGGATGTCGGCGGTCAGGTGAGGTGGGGAGCGCCGCCGCGCTTACCGCTGTTCAACTTCAACTTCTTTGCTGCCGAAGAGGCTTTCAGTGTTTATGACCACCCGCCGGTGTGGATTTTCGTCAAGAGCGAGCGTTTTGACCCGGCGCAGGTGCGCGCCATTCTGGGCAAATTTGACCTCAGTCAGGTGATGGTGCAGTCACCGCGCGATGCCCGCCCCAAGCCGATTCGGTGAGGGGTACCACCTTGTCCTGACCACTCCATTTATGTTAGATTCAACAACAGAATCGGGAACTTTTTTCCAGCCTCATCGGTCTTATAATAAGCCTGAGCAATCGGGTTTCGTATGGTGATGCAATTTTTCCGAATCGAGGTAACCCATGGCAGAAACCGAAATGAACGATAGTGAGATCATCGAAGAACCCCGCCCGCGCCGGCTGCATTTTGAATGGCTGCTGCCGGTCTTTTTCCGTCCCGGCCGCACCATGCAGGCCATCAGCCGTGAGGAAAAGGGCGTCTGGCTGGCACCCTTGCTGGTGTTGAGCGTGCTGGCATTGATCGTTTCGCTGGCCGGCGGACCGGCCCGCGCCGCCGCCGCCCAACCGAGCGGCGAACTGCCCCCCGACTTTCAGTACTGGCCGCCCGAACAGCAGGAACAGTACTTTCAAAGCCAGCAGAACCGCGCCAGTCCCATGGTGATCTACGGCCTGCCGGCGTTGGGCGCACTGGCCGGCATCTGGATCGGCTGGTTTTTGCTGGGCAGCATCCTGCATCTGGCGCTGACCATGGTCGGCAGCCGCGGCAGCAACACCGCCGCGCTCAACCTCGCCGCGTGGGCGAGCATGCCGTTTGCCCTGCGCTTTATCGTGCAGGCGGTCTACATGCTGACCACCCAACAGGTGATTCAGGCGCCCGGTCTTTCCGGCTTTTTGCCGCCCGATGCGGTGGGCTTTGCTGCCTTTCTGCGTCCCATGCTGGCTCGTGTGGATCTGTACACCCTGTGGATGATCGTCCTGCTGCTGATCGGCGCGGCGCCCCTGACCGGTTTGGGCAAGGGCAAAACCTGGGCGGCTGTCATCCTTTCGGTAATTTTACTGCTGGCATTGCAGGCCCTGCCCGGTTACATCGCCAGCCGATTGAGCGGGTTGAACCCGACTCGCATGTTCTTCTAATCATTTCAGTGGGTTGTCATGACGCAAGCCAACAGCGCCTACATCCAAATCCGCGATCTGCGCAAAACCTACCTGATGGGAAAGCAGAAAGTGCACGCCCTTGCGGGGGTCAGTCTGGATATTCCCCGCAACACCTTTACGGTGATCATGGGACCGTCCGGGTCGGGCAAGAGCACCCTGCTCTACCTGCTGGGCGGGCTGGACCGTCCCACCTCCGGGCAAATCATCATGGATGGGGTTGCCCTCGACAAAATGGACGAAAACGAACTGGCGGTCTACCGCCGCAAGAAAATCGGCTTTATCTTTCAATCGTTTAACCTCGTCCAGACGATGAACGCACTGGAAAATGTGGCCTTCCCGCTGCGTTTTGCGGGTGTGCCAACCAGCAAGCGCCGCAAGCGCGCCCTGGAACTGCTGCGTCAGGTTGGGCTGGAGAACCGCGTTCACCACAAACCCACCGAGCTTTCCGGCGGGCAGCAGCAGCGGGTGGCCATCGCCCGCGCCCTGGCCAACTCGCCGGATATCATCCTCGCCGACGAGCCGACCGGCAATCTCGATACTGCCAGCGGATTCGGAATCATGCAGCTGCTTTCCGAGCTGCACCGCAGCGGCAAAACGGTGATTGTGGTTACCCACGACCCGCGCATTCACACCTTTGCCACCCACTCGGTCTATTTGCTGGATGGCAAGGTGGTCAGCGAAGCCGAATTTCAGGCCGCTGCCTCCTTTGCATTTCAAACCGCACCCGAAGAAAGCGAACCGACAAAATGAAGAAGATTCCATTCATCCTCAGTCTCTTGATCTTGCTCATTGGCATGACCCTGCCGGCCGCCGCTCAAACGCCGGTTTTGACGGTCACCGCCGACAATTCCGCCAAAAGCGGCATGCCCGGTGCGGTGGTGGTTTACACGCTCACCCTGACCAACACCGGCAGCAGCCCGTTGAACCTGACGGCGGCGGATCCCGATTCGCTCAACGGCTGGCCAGCCTCGGTCAACCTCACCGACGCCTCCCTCGACCCCGCCGAAAGCACCACCGCGATTGTTTCGGTGGCCATACCCGCCAGCGCCAGTGATGGCAACATGGACGTGACCACAGTGCGCTTTCTGGATGGAAGTAACGAGGTGGGGAGAATCGGGTTAACCACCACCGCCCGCCGTCCCCAGCCAACCGCCGCCGGCCGCCCGCTGCTGGTGCTGGATTCCTACGGCGTGAGCGGTGATTCGGAGATCACCCCCGGTCAGGAATTTGAACTGCGCCTGACGCTGGTCAACCGCGGGCAGGACTTTGCCCGCAATGTACTGATCACCTTCACCGGTAGCGACTTTCTGCCGGTGGATACCGGCGGTGTACGCGCCTTGAACGAGGTGGATCCCGCCGAAAAAGTCAACGTCTTCCAGCCGTTGATTGCCAACCCGGCACTGAGCGGCCAGAGTGTAGCCACACTCACCGTCAACCTGACCTACACCAACCTGGATGGCAGCGAATCCTTCACCGAGGCTTTGACGATTACCATCAACTTGAAGAAACCCTCGTCCGGCGGGCCGGCCCGTCCGACAGCAACCCCCACGCTGATCAGCCGGCCGCAGCTGGTGGTAACCGCCTATCAAACCGATGTAGATCCGCTTCAGCCCGGCGCCATCTTCGAATTGAAGCTGGATATTCGCAATCTGGGAACGGCCAATGCCCGCTCGGTAACGATGGTGCTGGGCGGCGGGGCGGGGGTCAACGATCAAGGCACCCCGGTGCCGGGCACCAGCGAACTTTCGACCTTTGCGCCGCTGGGGGCATCCAACCTGATCTTTTTGGGAGATGTGCCGGTTGGCGAAACGATCAGCGCAACCCAAAAATTGATCGTCAATGTGACCGCCAACCCGGGGGCTTACCCCTTCAAACTTTCGTTCATCTACGATGACGAAAAAGGCATGCGGCAGGTCAACGATCAGGTCATCACCCTGTTGATCTACCAGTTACCGCAGGTGGAAGTCGGCTTTTACCGCGACCCGGGCATTTTCTACACCAATCAAATGTCCATGCTGCCCCTGCAGGTGACCAATCTGGGACGCAAGACCGCCGTGCTGGGGAATATGCGCGTCACCAGCCCCAATGCCGACATTACCAACAATGTGACGCTGGTGGGCTCGCTGGAACCGGGCGGCTACTTCACCCTGGACGCCAACATCATGCCCTTCCAGCCCGGCCCGCTGGACATTGAAATCAGCATCAACTACACCGACGACTTCAACCAGCCGCGCACCATCACTCAAACCCTGACGGTAGAAGTGATGGAAATGCCAACGCCGGAATTTCCGACCGACGGCTTCCCGCCCGAACCGCCGCCCCCCGCCGAAGAAACATTCTGGCAGAAGGTGCTGCGCTTCCTGCGCGGGCTGATCGGACTGGACAGCGCCGAACCGACTCCGGTGCCCTCTTTCCCGATGCCGGGCGAACCCATGCCCGGAGAAGGGATCCCGCCGGGTGAGCCAATTCCGGTGCCGGTTGAACCCCTGCCGCGCCCCAAAGGATGAGGTTGAGCAATTGGGCGCTGTTTTAGCGGTTTGAATGAATTGGAGGTGTGAGCATGCGTTTTCTGGATCTGGTCAGGTTAATTTTCGATAATCTGGGCCGGCGCAAGGGCCGGGTTGCTCTGACCGCCATTGGGGTGGTGATCGGCACTGCCTCGGTCATCCTGCTGGTTTCGCTGGCCATCGGTTTACAGCGCAGCGCCACCAGTCAGTTGTGGGGCATCAGCGATCTGAAACGGATTGATGTTTACCCCGGCTGGAGCGAGGTCAATGTCGGGCCGGGGCCGGTGGCGGTTGACCCGGTCACGGGTATGCCGCCCGGAGTCAAAATCCTCACCCCCAAGACGGTGGAAGAAATCCGCGCCATGCCGGGTGTGGCGCTGGTCAGCATCCGGCAAAATTTGAGCGGCGGGGCTCTGCTGAAATACGGGAAGATGGAAACCTGGCCGTGGATTCAAGGGGTAGATGTGGACGATCTTTCAGCCTATGAGTACAAAGCCCAGGTCGGCACCACCCAATTGGAACGCGGCACGGCGGTGGTCGGTTCGTGGGTGTTGAAGAACTTTTACGACCCGCGTCTGCGTCCCGGTCAGGAACCGCCTCCGCCGCCCACCCCACAGGACATCGTCGGTCAGCAGGTAAAACTGGAAATTACCAAATGGACGGAAGACGGACAGGCCATTACCCGCACCGTCACCTTGCGGATTGCCGGGGTACTGGAAGAAGCCCGGGCTGAGCAGGACAATGCCATGTTCGTGCGCTTTGATGAGTTGATGAAGTGGGAAGAATGGGTGCGCGGCAAAAGGGTTAATTTCAACAAAGAGGGCTATAACCAGTTGCTGGTACGAGCGGAAGATCCCTCGCAGGTGGTAGACATCGCCGACCAGATCAACGCCCTCGGTTATCAGGCATCCACGCCCCAATCGTTCGTGGAAGGCATCAACAGCTTCTTTGTTGTCCTGCAGCTGGTCTTCGGCGGGATCGGCGCCATCTCCTTGCTGGTGGCAGCCATCGGCATTGCCAACACGATGACCATGGCGATTCTGGAACGCACCCGTGAGATCGGCTTGATGAAGGCCATCGGCGCAACCAACCGCGATGTACTGAGCATCTTTTTGGGCGAAGCAGCCGGCATTGGCCTGATCGGCGGAATTGGCGGGGTGATTCTGGGATGGGGCGGCAGTTATGCCATCAATTTTCTGGCAACCACCTTCCTGGCCGGGCAGTCCAACCCTTATGGCGGGCTTGGGCCGGGCATTGCTGCCGCAACACCGGTCTGGCTGCCGGTCTTTGCGCTGGTGTTTTCCACTCTGGTCGGCTTGCTTTCGGGATTGTACCCCTCTCTGCAAGCCGCCACGCTCGTGCCGGTCAATGCCTTAAAGTACGAGTGAGGCGGTTTGGCGCGCCCTCTTTTAATAAAAAATCTCTGGATCTGGCCTGCCGTTGTGATTAACGAACTGAGCGGGATTCTGATATAATTTCACTATCCTAATCCTCAGGAGGGCGTCCCATGAAAGCATCCGTCCAGCAGCAGCATCTGGCACACGGTTTGGCCATTGTTTCCAAGGCAGTTTCCCCGCGCAGTACCCTGCCAGTGCTGGCTAACATACTGATTGCCAGCGACGATGGCCGGCTGCGGCTTTCGGCTACCAATCTGGAACTGGGGATCACCTGCTGGATACCGGCCACCATCGAGGATGCCGGTGCGATCACCGTACCCGCCCGCACGTTTCAGGATCTGGTCAACACCCTCACCGGCGAGCGGATTGACCTGACCCTTGACCCGCGCACGCAGACGCTCAACGTGCGCAGTGGCAGCAGCAACACCGATATCAAAGGGATTGATGCACAGGAATTTCCGCCCATTCCCGTGCCGGACCTGTCCGAAGGGGTCAGCCTGAATGTCAACGATTTTAAGGAAATGATTCAACAGGTGGTATTTGCGGCGTCCACCGACGAAGCCCGCCCGGTTCTTCAAGGCGTGTTGCTCAACATCAAAGAAGATCAAATCACCATGGCAGCCACGGACGGCTTCCGCATCTCGGTGCGCAAGGGACTGCTCAGCAACCCGGTGCGGCAGGAAATTTCGGTGATCATCCCGGCGCGCGCCCTGACCGAACTGGCGCGCATCGCCACCGATGGCGAACAGATGCTCACCATGAACGTGCCGCCGGGACGCGGACAGGTCATCTTCCACGTCAAAGATGCCGAACTGGTTTCTCAATTGATTGACGGCAATTTCCCGGATTACCGCGCCATCATTCCGCGTTCTTACAAGACCCACACCGTGCTTTCCACGCCGGCGTTCCTCAAAGCCTGTAAACAAGCCGAAATCATTGCCCGTGAGGGCAACAATGTGGTGCGTCTGAACATTCTGCCGGGCAGTGATTCGCCGGGGGTAGTGGAAGTTTCCGCTCAGTCCGAAGAAACCGGCGCCAGCCAGATTCAGGTAGACGCCAACATCGAGGGCAGCCCGCTGTTGATTGCCTTCAATGTCAAGTTTCTGCGGGAAGTGCTGGATGTGATCAAAACCCCGTCGGTTGCGCTGGAAACCAATCAGAACAACACCCCCGCCACCATCAAGCCCATTGGCGATGATGATTTTGTGCATGTGATCATGCCGATGCACCTGGGTTAGCCAGAAACGAATACGAGCGTGGCAAACTCCCCCAGAGCCGTTGGGGAGGCGGGGTGGGAGACTCCCCTGCACTGCAAAGTGTCAATACGTTCGGAGTGGCGTTAAAAAGGGCATTTCATTGCGAGCCGCCGTAAGGCGGCGTGGCTGTTTTCTTTCTCCTCCGTGCCTCCTGATGCCGTGATAAAATCAAGCCATGCCGCTTGTTCTCCTGCTACTGGTGATTCTGATCCTCTTCCTGCTGGCGGTTGCGGCAGTGCTGACCCAGCGCGCCATCCGCCCGCGCTGCTTCCCTTACCTGAAAACCTATCAAATTGAAGTCGAGAACGGCAAACTGAACGAGGCCGAATACTGGTCGTGGGAAAAGCAGGAAGTCACCATCCCCTCCCCGTTCGGCTACCAGTTGAGCGCCACCTACCTGCCGCTGCGCGGAGCAGAACGAACCGTGGTGCTGGTTCATGGCATCACCTACACGCGGTTGGGGTGCATCAAGTATGTCCCCATGTTCCGCCGACGGGGCTTCAACGTACTGATCTACGACCAGCGTTACCATGGTTTGAGCGGCGGCAGCAACTGTACCTTTGGTTTTTACGAACGGCATGACCTGCGCGCCGTTCTGGATTGGGCGCTGGCGCAATTACCGCCCGGCGGACGGGTGGGAACGATGGGCGAGTCGCTCGGCGCGGCGGTCTGTCTGCAACACGCGGCCGTGGACTCGCGTCCGGCTTTTGTCATCGCCGATTGTTCATTTGCCGACCTGAACGCCCTGCTCCGCCTGCGCCTGCGGTGGGATGTGGGCCTGCCGGCATTCCCCTTTTTACCGCTCGCCAGCCTGATCGCCCGCCTGCAGGCCGGTTTCTGGTTCGGTCAGGTATCGCCGCTGCGGGAGGTAGCCCGGCTGAACATGCCGGTGCTATTCATCCACGGTCAGCAGGATGACTACATTCCCCCGCAACACAGCCAACGGCTGTACGATGCCAAACGGCACGGCTGGCGCCGCCTCTACCTTGCCCCCAACGCCGGTCATGCCGAAAGTTACTGGAACAACCGCTCTGCCTACGAGGAGACGGTGGATTCATTTTTGAGGGAGGCTGGCGTTCTTCCCCCTTTGTGAGGTAAACAAACCCCCGCCACCAGTCAGCGGCCGGCGGTTATGCGGGGGTTTAATCCGTATGTAAGAAACGCGGTTCAGTACTCGACCACGCGCGGCAGTTTCTTGGCTTGCTCCACCCAGTCCTGCACCTGTGAAAGCACCGGCAGACGGCGCACCAGTTTTTTCTGCTCATTGATCTCGGTCATCTTTGCCAGCAAATTCTCGGGGTTGCGCTGAGCCAGTTCAACCACCGTATCAACGCCGGCTTCTTCCAGCAGGTCGGAATACTCCTCGCCAATCCCTTTAATGCGGAACAAATCCGCCAGATTGACCCATTCCAGGATTAATTTTTCGCTGATGCCGGTCGCCTCGGCCAGCGCTTTGCGGCCTTGCGGCGTTTTGCCTTTTTCCAGCAGACCTTCCAGTGTCGTCACGCCGGCCTCCTGCAATTTTACGGCGTACTTTTCACCAATCCCTTCGATTTTTGCCAGTGCAGTCATTACAGCCTCCCTTGTACGATTTTATGAGTTTTTCAGAAAATTCTTCAGGCCTTTGGTCACATCATCCAGCTTACCTGAACCGGAAACGACCGCGTCAATCTGACCGGCAATCGGTGCGGGCAGTTTCTCCTTCAAGAAAACCAACACCACTTCAACCGCCTGTCTGGCTGCGGGTTCGGGAATACCGGTCTTTTGCACCACCAATTTCACCAGTTCGTCCATTCGATTGTCCCTTCTTCTATTATTCTTAATTCATTTTACTACCTATATCGAAATTAACAATAACTTAAACGAATGTCACTTCAAGATATATTCTTCGGCATATTGATCATTTATTCCGGGACGAAATGTCACATCTCAATCACCCGCCTCCCCAACGGCTCTGGGGGAGATTGCCGCACTGCCAGCAACGGCCCCTCAAAATCGTTGAAATTCCTTATCCCGACCTCAGGTCACACAACAAAAGCAGACCGGCGTCATTCCTGCGCCGGTCTGCTGAACTGTCATAATCGTATTTTCCGCTTAACTACCCCGCAGTGGCCTGCTCGGTTTCTTGCTCGCGGATCAGTTCTACCTCAATTTGAATGTTGATTTCCTCGCCGACCAGCACGCCGCCGGTTTCCAGCGCTACGTTCCAGACCAGCCCCCAGTCCTTGCGGTTGATTTTAGTGCTGGCGCTAAAACCGGCTGTGGTGAAGCCAAACGGGCTCTTGACTTTGCCGTTATAAACCACATCCAGCACCACCTCGCGGGTCACATCCCGGATGGTGAGATCGCCGATGATGCGACCGTGCGAGTCATCCAGCACCTCGATGCGCTTGCTTTTGAACGTCAGGTAAGGGAATTGATCGGCGTTCAAGAAGTCGGGGGAACGCAGGTGAGCATCGCGCTGCGGCTCGCGGGTGTTGATGCTGGCGGCCTCGATTTGCACTTCAACCGATGAATTTTGCGGATTTTCCTCGTCAAAATTCACCACACCGCTGAAGCGCTCGAACCGCCCGCGCACATTCGAGACCATCAAATGCCGCACCGAAAAGTTAATTTCAGAATGAGCAGAATCAATTTTCCAGGACATCTCCAAACCTCCTTATGTAAAAAATTGTTTGATTTGATAATACTTCAATGAATGTATTTCAATATTGAAGTATTTTGACAAAAAAAAGAGTTGTCAGCCTCCCCGTTTGCCCAATTTGCGCAGCAGGTCGCCCAGTTGATGTTGTTCCTGCGGCGTCAGCACCGAAAACTCCTCGGCAACCGCCTGAGCATGTTTGGGGAAGATCTCCTCGATCAGCGCAAGGCCGGCGGGGGTCAGTTCCACCCGGCTGATGCGCCGGTCGTGTTCATCCGCAACACGCCGCACCAGCCCGCGCTTTTCCAGATTATCCACCACAAGGGTGATGTTACCGCTGCTTTTGAGCAGTTTGCCAGCCAGTTCGCATTGCGGCATCGGCCCCAGGTGATAAAGGACTTCAAGCACACCAAACTGGGTAATGGTAAGGCTGCCGGTAGTGCCGCGTGCGCTCAGCCGGCTGGCAATCGAATCTACTGCGCGGGTCAGTTTGATCCACACATCCAGTGCGCTGGCGATTTGCGGGTCACCCTGGTAATGAGTTGGCATGGCTTCCAATCGTTTGATGTTGAATAATTTAGACTTAATATATCCGCTTTAAGACCGTCTGTCAAGGGGGTTTTTCTAAAAAAGGCGGTAATTCCCTTTCATTCCCATCCAGCACCTTTTTACGGATCAAGAATTCTTGCAACTTCGTCAAGCTTTCTGCGTATGCAATATGGGCAGTTGATACTCAGGGAGAATACTCATGCAAATCTTGATTGTTTACGACTCGTTTTTCGGCAATACCGAACAGATTGTCCGGCAAATTGGAGAGGCACTCAGCGAGACTCATAAGGTTGAAACCGTCCGAGCAGGGGATGCAACCGCCGAAATGACCGCCGCAGTTGAGTTGTTGATCGTCGGATCGCCCACCCGCGGTTTTCGCCCGTCGGAAGGCACGGCCAGATTTCTCGATCTTTTCGGCCGCGGTTCACTGGACGGGAAAAAGGTGGCCGCTTTCGACACCCGCATTCCGGTAGAAACCATCCAATCCGGACTGCTGCGTTTCATTGTCAACAAAGGCGGTTACGCTGCCCCGGCCATCGCCAAAAAATTAGAACGAAGCGGCGCCAGGCTGATTGCCCCGCCGGAAGGCTTCTTCGTCAACGGCACGGAAGGCCCGCTGAAAGAGGGCGAACTGGAACGCGCCGCAGCATGGGCCAGAAGCCTGATTTCCGGTTAAAATAAACTTACGGGTGCACACGAATTGATCCTTCCCTCTCTCACCCTTAGCGGAGGCTGTATCAAAAGACTGCAAATCCTTCTTCTGGTCACCCTGCTGGCCGGGGTGTTCCTGCTGGTTTTGAACCTGCTGGAGTTCCTTGCGCTGACGGACATTTACCACGATTACGTCAGCCCGCAGGTCATCCTGCAAATCGGCGGGAATCCGGGCGCTCTGCCGGAATGGTCAGCCGCCAGCGATGAATGGGCAATTGTCAGGTTGAGCCGTTTTACCAGTGCAGCCTACCTGCTCGTGGCTCTACCGGCCCTGTTCCTGTGCTGGCGCGCGCTCCAAAAACCAGCCGGCCCGCCAACCGCTCCCCAAAAATAACATCGGCCGGCATCCCTCTTCAACTTGCTTTTGGGAGATTTAAATGAGTTCCCAAACCGGTTTTATTTCACACTTAAGGTGGCCTTTCTGGAACGAAACCCAGCGCCGCCTGCGCACCGGTTGGCGGCTGATTCTGCAACTGGGGTTGTTCGCCGGTCTGCTGATTCTCGGAGGCTTTCTGGTCAGCGCGATTCAAGAAGCCCTCTTTCAGGTCTCTGTGGTGATTGGCAGCTCCACCCACGCTGCCCTGCTGATCATCGAAGTGACCCTCAACTGGCTGTTGCTGCTGGCAAGCCTGTGGATAGCCGCTCGTCTGCTCGACCGGCGGCCTTTTCGCGCCTTTGGCTTTCATCTCAACCGGCAATGGTGGGCCGACCTCGGCTTCGGTCTGCTTCTCGGCGGGCTGCTGATGGCGGGAATCTTCCTTGCAGAATACGCGCTCGGATGGGTAAAGGTCACCGGTTACCGTCAAACCGGTTTTCAGACCTTTACTGCCGGCCTGCTCTTTTACGCTGCCCAGTACCTTGCGGTGGGCATTCAAGAGGAAGGGCTTTCGCGCGGCTACTGGCTGCGTAATCTGGCGGAGGGTTTTCACCTGCCGCAATGGGGAGCGCGCACCGCGCTTTGGCTGGCTTATATCCTTTCCTCGTCCATTTTCGGCCTGCTGCATTTTGCCAACCCCAACGCCTCACTGGTCAGCACCCTTAATCTGATCATAGCCGGTTTTCTGCTCGGCCTGCCCTTCGTGTTGACCGGCGAATTAGCGCTTTCGATCGGTCTGCACATCACCTGGAATTTCTTTCAGGGGGTGGTATTCGGTTTGCCGGTCAGCGGCATGCAGCCCGATACCCATTTTCTGGTCATTCAGCAGTCCGGCCCCGACCTGTGGACGGGCGGCAGTTTCGGCCCGGAAGCCGGCCTGATCGGTCTGCTGACCATGCTGGTGGGGGCAGGGCTAATTTTGCTTTGGGTCAAAGACACGCGGGGCAAGGTAGAATTCAAGGACGAACTGGCGGTTTATTCCCCGCCTTCACGAAAAGTTACCGATGATCACCCTCCGGCCCGCCTTTGAAAGCGACTTGGCCGACCTGTGCCGGTGTTTCCCGGCACACGGTCAGACCCTGCAGGAAGCCGTAGCGAACCGTGCCTGTTTTGTGGGTCTTTGGGAAGGTGAAATGGCCGGCTTTGCCATCTTCGATTATTCCTTCTACCGGCAGGGATTTGTATCGCTTCTTTTCGTGCTGCCTGCCTACCGGCGCAAAGGGGTGGCCAATGCGTTGATGGCCTTTCTGGAACAGAACTGCACCACACCCAAATTGTTCACCTCCACCAACCTTTCCAACCTGCCCATGCAATCCCTGCTGGCCGGGCGCGGCTACCGGTTGGCGGGTGTTATTCACTACCTCGATGAGGGCGACCCGGAACTGGTGTATGTTAGAATACTGGATAAATCATAACCTTATCGGTTTTATGCCCCAAAGGATGGTGCCATGTTGCGTCGAATCAAGTCCCTCTTTGCTTCTCCTTCCACCACTTCGCCGGCAACCCCGGCCGACCAGTGGACGGCCGTAGACGCGTACCTGACCAGCCTGCTGCTCCCCGCCGACCCGGCTCTCGATCAGGCATTGCGCGTCAGTCAAACGGCCGGCTTGCCCGCCATTCAGGTTTCCCCGTTACAGGGCAAACTGCTCCATCTGCTGGCAAAATCCATTGGCGCCCGGCGCATCCTTGAAATCGGTACCCTCGGCGGATACAGCACCATCTGGCTGGCGCGGGCGCTGCCGCCGGACGGCGTGCTGATCACCCTCGAACTTGACCCCAAACACGCTGCCGTCGCCCGCGAGAACCTGGCCGGAGCGGGTGTTTCCGAACGGGTGGAAATTCACCTCGGCAAGGCGCTCGATTCGCTCGCCCGCCTGGCAGAGGAAAACCAGCCACCCTTTGACCTCATTTTCATTGACGCCGATAAACCCAACTACCCGGCTTATTTCGATTGGTCGCTCAAACTCTCCCGCCCCGGCACGCTGATTGTGGCCGATAACATCATCCGCAAAGGGCGGATCATCGAGCCGCACAGCGGAGATGCCAACGTGGAGGGAATGCGCCGCTTTCTGGAACGGGTCGCCGGTGAACCGCGTGTGAGCACCGCCGCCTTGCAAACCGTAGGCAGCAAGGGTTACGACGGTTTCGCCCTGATTCTGGTCGAACAGTGACACCCCCGTCCGGCGCGCCCCTTCCGCCAATGTTGTTTGAAATTCTCCGCCACCCCGATGCTCCCCGCAAGGGACATGCCATTCTACGCGAAGCCGTGCGCGGGGTGATTCGGGACGGGCGTCGTTTGTTGATGATTTATTCGAGAGTCAACACCGATTACAAATTCCCCGGCGGTGGGCGCAAGGACGGCGAATCCCTGACTGAAACCCTCCGACGCGAAGTTGAGGAGGAATGCGGAGCAACCATCACCCACATTGACACCTTTCTCGGCCGGGTCATCGAATACGATTTGCCCTACGAAAACGGTTATCAACTTTTCTGCATGACCTCGTATTACTACCTGTGCCGGATTTCCGATCAGTATAAACCGCTTGACCTGGATGACTACGAACAGCGGCTGGGCTTTCAGCCGGTTTGGGTGGATATTGAGGATGCCCTGCGCGCCAACCGGGCGGTCTTGAACAACCGATTTTCGAACATCCCTAAATGGACAGCGCGCGAAACGCGCGTGCTGGAATTCCTCCGTCAGCACCTGATCACCGGCTGAAGAAAGCCTGTCCAAATTTGTATGACAAGTTACACCCAAGAAAAGGATAGATGATACATTCCCCTTCGGGGGTGTTTCCATCATAATCTCAATGGGCTATAATAGAAAAATCTTTGCAAAACAAAGGCCGCCATGATACCACACAGCCTGTTTTCCACCACATTCCGACTCGCCTCCCAGGTGCTCCTGAACCTCAAACCGGCGCACATCACCCGTCTGCCGCAACCCCAGCCGGGCAAGTCCTACATGCTCTACGCGCATGTGCCATTCTGCGAAATTCTTTGCCCGTACTGTTCCTTCAACCGTTTTCCGTTCAACGAGCGCAAAGCCCGTCAGTACTTCAGCGCCTTGCGCGAAGAACTGCGCCTGACTGCCAAACGCGGTTATACCTTTGACACCCTGTACATCGGCGGCGGTACGCCCACCATCCTGATGGATGAACTGATTCAGATCATTGACATGGCGCGCGATTTGTTCGGCATCCGCGAAGTTTCCTGCGAGACCAATCCCAATGATCTGGACGATGAACTGGTACAGGCGCTCAGCAGCCGTGTGCAGCGCCTTTCGGTGGGAGTGCAATCATTCGATGACAACCTGCTGCGCAAGGTCAACCGGCTGGAGCGTTTTGGCAGCGGCGAACAGATTTTACGCCGCATTCAGCAGGTAGCCGGGGCGTTTGATTCGCTCAACATTGACCTGATCTTCAACTTTCCCGGTCAGGACGAGGCCGTCATCGAGCGGGACATTCAGATGGCGCTCGAATCGAAAGCCAATCAACTCACCTACTACCCGCTGATGACCTCCCCCTCCGTCCGTCAACAATTGAAAAAGACCATTGGTGACGTCACCTTTGACCGCGAAGCAGCCCTCTACGAGTTGATTGTCAACCGGCTTTCCCCCCATTTTGACCTGTCCACCGCGTGGACGTTCTCGCGCAAGGGACGCAATCTGATTGATGAATACATTGTCAAAAGCGAGGAGTATGTGGGGGTCGGGTCGGGGTCGTTCAGTTACCTGAACGGCTCGCTGTATGTCAACACCTTTTCGCTCAATTTTTACCAGCAGTGGGTTTCCAGCGGTACTGCGCCGATTGCCGGAAAACGCCGTTTCAGCCGGCTGGATCAGATGCGCTACCGCTTCATGATGGAACTGTTTGGCCTGCGGCTGGATAAAAAACAGTGGCAGGCTGACTTTGGCGCGCCGGTGGAGCGCTGCCTGCCGGTCGAAATGATCGCCTTTGAAAAAGTGGGCGCTTTTCAAACCAATAACGCCGATGAAATCACCCTCACCCCGCGCGGGCGCTACCTGCTGGTGACCCTCATGCGCGAATTTTTCTCCAGCATCAATCGCGTGCGCGATCAGGCACGCCGGGTTGTACTTGCCAGCGAGCCACAGGTTTCAGCCGAAACACGCCTCTCCGACGCCAAAGCCTGAAATCCTACTGAATCGGGATGGTTTCTACCATCACGTTCCCCTCGCCAACCGTCTCGGTCAATTCTTTGAGCAGGTGAGGGGTGATACCGGTGGTATCGTTGGGAAATTCCAGCAGAACGCGGTTTTTGCCCTCGAACACATAAAAGGCGAAGCGGTCGCGCCCCGGGGCAGCCCGTAAAATCCCATAAACCCGCTTCAAGCGTTGCACATCCCGCTCACGATCGCCGCTGGAACGTAAGATGACCTTGACCATGCGGATTTCGCCGCTTTCTTTGGAGGGAATGCCCTCCGGCGGGAGCGGTGGCACCAGATAGCGCAGCCCGCCATTCATCGGCAAAGGCGGTTCAGTATTGGCCGGCTGGGACGGTGCAGCAACGCCATCCCCTGCCGGTTTTGCAGGGCTGGCTGGCTTCTTCGCAGCCGGAGCAGGCGGGGCAGACGGTTGGTCTTTACTGCTCGCCTTTACCGCCGGCAGGGAATTGAACAAAAACTCGTCCTCAAAATCGGGCGGGGGTGGCGGTATATCCCCGTCTGCCTCCCCAACCGGGTAGGATGGGCGTGGTTCGGAAACGTGCGAGGGGGTTGTTTCTTGGGGAGGTGTAGCATCCTGGGGAATCTCGCCCATGGAAGCGGCAGGCAGACCGTTTTCTTCATCCGGCAGGTAACACAGGTACGGGTCAATTTCCTGGCCGTTTTCCTCGTATTCAATGAACACCTCGCTGACGCGGTCGGCCAGAATCTTCGGCTCACCATTTTCGTTTTCCAGCCGGCCTTCTACCAGCAGCACCCGGTCGGGTGTGACCAGCGATGCGCACTGCTCCCACACGCGCGGAAAGGCGGTCACATCCACCGTTCCCTGAATGTCCTCCAGCGTGAAGAAGCCCATCCAGTCGCCCTTCTTGGTCTGGTGATTGCGGAAACGGGTTACCATGCCGGCTACCACCACCCGCTCTTTGTTGGGCAGTTCACTCAGCTGCGCGCTGAAGCAGGTGACCTTACGCTGCAGGGTGGGTAAATAGGGCGTGAGCGGGTGGTCCGAAACATACAGGCCGATCAGTTCACGCTCCCACTCCAGCTGTTCGCGGCGGTCGAGGGCGCTGCTCTGCGGCAGGATGATCTCTTCTTCCACACCGGCAATGCTGCCAAAGAAGGACATCTGCCCCATGTGCAGGGCACGGAAGTGGCTGGCGCTGACCGAGATGATCTGGTCAAGCGCTTCCAGCAACGCCATGCGCGGGCCAAAGACATCCAGCGCGCCCACCCGCACCAGACATTCGAGGGCGCGCTTGCCCACTTTTTGTAAATCGGCGCGGCGGGCAAAATCATTCAGGTCTCGGAAGGGTCCCTCGCGGCGGGCCTCCAGAATCAAATCCACGGGTGCCTGCCCAACATTCTTGACCGCCCCCAAACCAAAGCGGATGGCCGGTTTCTGCCCGGGCCGATCTTCAATGGTGAAATCGTAACCGGAAGCGTTGATGTCCGGTGGCAGGACATCAATGCCCATGTTGCGGCAGTCCGCCACATAAAAGGCCACTTTGGCGGTATCGTTCTTGGAAGCCGAAAGCAGGGCGGTCATGTACTCGACCGGGTAGTGAGCCTTCAGGAAGGCGGTTTGAACGGCGATGATGCCGTAATCGGCGGCATGGCTTTTATTGAACCCGTAACGCGCAAACTCTTCCCAATCCTCGAAAATCTGGGCGGCGGTTTCCTGCGGGATGCCGCGCTGGGTTGCGCCTTTGATAAACTTTTCGCGGTGCTTTTCCAGTTTATCTTTCTGTTTTTTGGCAATCGCCTTGCGCAGGTCATCCGATTCGGACAGGGTGTAACCCGCCAGTTCCACCGCAGCCCGCATGATCTGTTCCTGATAAATGGGGATGCCGTAGGTATCCTCGAAGATCGGCTTCATGGCTGGATGGCGGTAGGTGACTTCTTCCTCCCCATGCATGCGGGCAATGTAACGCGGGATGAATTCCAGCGGGCCAGGACGGTAAAGCGCTACCATGGCGATCACATTATCCACATTGCGTGGCTTCATCTGGGTCAGGTAACGGGTCATGCCCGTGCCTTCCAGTTGAAAGACACCCGCGGTGTGTCCCTGGCTGAGAAACTCGAAGGTGTAGGGGTCGTCCATCGGAATGTTTTCCAGGGTGTACTTGACCCCGTGGCGCTTTTCGATCAGGTCACAGGCACGCTGCATGATCGTCAGGGTCGCCAGCCCCAAAAAGTCCACCTTGAGCAGCCCCAGCGACTCGACAACGGACATTTCAAACTGGGTGACGGTCTTGATGGGTGACTCTTCCGAGCCGCTGGTTGGGCGGTGCAGCGGAATGTACTCGATGATCGGCTTGTCGGTGATGATCACACCGGCGGCGTGGGTGCCGGCGTTGCGAATAGAGCCCTCCATGTGGGCAGCGGTGTCAATCAGTTCTTTCAGGTAGGGCGTGCTGTCGTAGAGGGCTTTCAGCTCGGGAACCTGTTCCAATGCCTCGCGGATGGTGACCGGCTTTCCGGGCACATTGGGAATCAACTTGCTGACCCGGTCGACTTCCGTGAGGGGAATATCCATTACCCGTCCGACATCGCGCACCGCAGCCCGTGCCCCCAGCGTGCCAAAGGTGATGATTTGCGCCACGCGGTCATCCCCGTACTTGCGGGCGCAGTATTCCAGCATCTGCGGGCGTTGATCGTCCTGAAAGTCGAGGTCAATATCCGGCATGGAAATGCGCCCGGGGTTGAGAAATCGCTCAAAAATCAAACCGTGCGCCAGTGGTTCGACATTGGTGATTTCCAGAGTATAAGCGACGATCGAACCGGCTGCCGACCCGCGCGCATTGTACCAGATACCCTTTTCGCGGGCATGGCGGCACAAATCCCACACAATCAGGAAGTAGGCGTCAAAGCCCATCTCATGAATGACCCTCAGTTCATATTCGAGCCGCTCGCGGGCCTTGTCATAGAGCGGAGAGTGATGATAACGACGCTGCAGACCTTCTTCGCACAGGCTGCGCAGGTAAGTTTCTGCTGTACAGCCGGGCGGCACCTCGAACACCGGCAGGTGATAGCCCTTGCTGGAAAGATCCACATTCACCCGTTCGGCAATCAGCAGGGTGTTGTGCAGGGCTTCCGGCACTTCCTTGAAAATTTCTGCCATTTCCTGAGGTGTACGCAGGTAGTAGGTGTCATCGGTCATGCGGAAGCGGTTTTTATCGGTGATCAGCGAACCGGTCTGGATGGCCAGCAGAATGTCCTGATAGCGGGCGTCCTCCGGTTCAATGTAATGGACATCGTTGGTAGCCACAAATCGCGCCGGGTAGCGCGGGGCAAGCTCTTTCAGGGCGCGGTTGATGTCTTCCAGCTCGGGGATTTGATGGCGCTGTAACTCAAAAAAGAAACGATCCTTGCCAAAGACCTCGTAATACCAGTCCACCTGTTTGCGGGCGGCTTCAATGCCTTTTTCCAGAATCAACTGGGGTATCTCGGCTGCCATGCAGCCGGAGGTGGCAATCAGCCCCTCGGCATGGGCGGCTAAAAACTCGTGGTCAATTCGCGGAGCGTAGTAAAAGCCCTCCAGCTGGGCTGCGCTGGCAATTTTGAGCAGATTGCGGTAACCGGTTTCGTTTTCGGCCAGCAGCAACAGGTGAGTGGGGGATTTATCCAGTTTGGGGTCGCGGTCGCGCATCCCGCGCGGGGCGAGGTAGGCTTCCATGCCGATGATCGGTTTGACACCGGCGGCTTTGGCAGCGTTGAAGAACTCAATCACCCCGTACATCGTGCCGTGATCCGTGATCGCCACAGCCGGCATGTTCATCTGCTTGACGCGCTCAACCAGCTTCTTGATATGCGAGAAGCCGTCCAGCAGCGAGTACTGCGTATGAACATGAAGATGGACGAAAGACATGCACGCTCCTTCGTGAACAGGGGTGGGTCTGGTGCGAGAAAATTATAGCATGTCCGTTTGGGCTGCACGGCTGAGGTTTACTTAAAACTTGGCGGGGTGTTGGATTCGTTAATGTAACGGGGGTTTGGGGATAACGTTTATCTTGCCGTCAGGCGGCGTGGCAATCTCCCGCAGAGCCGTGGCGGGAGACCTCCTGCACTGGTGAGTGTCACTACGTTCGGAGTGACCTTAAAAAGGGCATGTCATTGCGAACCGCCGGTTGATTTCACTCCCTCAGCAGTTTTTGGAGGATGGGCAGAGCGTTGCGCAAGGCGCGCGCCCGGTGACTGATTTGATTCTTGGTTTCTTCGCTCAATTCGGCCATGGTAGCATTCCACTCCGGCATGAAAAACAATGGGTCATACCCAAAGCCATTCGTGCCGCGTTCTTCGCCAATGATGAAGCCATCACAGCGCCCCTCGGCAAAGTAAACCTGCCCGGCGGGAGTGGCAATCGCCACCGTGCAGTGGAAATGCGCCCGCCAGCCGGGATCGCCGGGAGGGTGAGGAATGCCACGCAAGCGTTCCAGCAGATAGGCGCGCCGGTCGGCATCGGTTGCAGCGGGTTGCGGGGCAAAGCGTGCCGAGCGGATGCCCGGCTCGTTGTTCAGCGCCTCTACCTCCAGCCCGGAATCATCCGCCAGACTGACCAGGCCGCTGGCTGCGGCAAAGGCGCGCGCCTTGAGGGCTGCATTTTCGGCGTAGGACGCGCCGCTTTCTTCCACTTCGAGCACCAGTCCCACCGCCGCCGGAGTGACCAGTTCCAGCGGCAGGCCGCTCAATATCGCCTGAATTTCTCGCATCTTGCCGGGATTGTTGGTTGCAATCAATAGTTTCATGGTAATTACTTGGATTTTTATTAAATTAATCTTAATAACTTGACTAGTCCGGTAGGATATGTTATAATGAAGCAACCCGGTATTATACCTGCGATTATTGACCTGTGACCCATCCACGTTATCCTCTGCGGATTAATATTGGCTTTTTATTCAATCAGCCAATCGGGACAAACCGAGATTTTACATTCGACTTCCCGATCGTTTCTTTATCTGCCGATTTTGAGGTCACCCAGTTCAACGGCACTGCCCACATCAGCCGTACCCCGCAAGGGCTGCTGGTGGAAGCGGATTTTACCGGTTTTCTGATTCAGGAATGCGTGCGCTGTCTTGAAGAGTTTGCTCAACCGCTCCACACCCATTATACCGAGTTATTCACGTTCCGTTTCCGCCGCAATGTGGAAACCGAACTGGTCGTTCCTGATGATGGGTACATCAACCTTGCACCGCTCACCCGTGACTATCTTCTGCTGGAACTGCCCATCAAACCGATTTGCCGCCCCGACTGCAAAGGACTTTGCCCGGTATGCGGCGTCAACCTGAACGAAACGATTTGCGAACATCATGTACAGGTCTTGCTCGAATAACCGGCGTTCAGGCAAGGGATGGATTTGCAACACTTTGTGAGGTTTACCTTTCGTACTCAACTTTGTTTACCAGATTGGGAAAAAACTGCCCGGACGGCTGCTGGCGGCAGCCCGTCCGCGGACAGCAGGCAGGCTGCGCGTGAACTTCCTCACGACGCAGGGGGAAAACTGTGTCCAACGTGGACACCTTCATCAGCGGGGTTATGAAGTCAGGAGGACATCGTGAGTAATCCGAGCCGACGTAAAAAGAGTACTGAAAAAATTCGTTTGTTGCTGGAAAAAGCCGACATCCAGGGCTACCTGACCACCGAGGATTTAATCGAAGTCTATCCAGATGTGGGTCAGGACGTGGAACGCTACTACACCATCGTCAGCGCACTGCGCCGCCGGGGGGTCGAGTTTTACGAGCCCGATGCCGAACTTTCGCAAACCGATGACGATACCCCCCTGGAGGGGGAAAGCGACTACAGCAACTATCTTTCCGGCGAATCCTTTTCCAGCGACGATACCATTGGGCTCTACCTGAAGGAAATGTCGCGCGTGCCGCTTTTGAGCGGGGACGAGGAAGTCGAACTGGCCAAACGGATCGAGCGGGGACGCCAGGCAAAGCGCGAACTGGAAAAACTGCCCGCCCGCGGTAACACCACCCGCCGCCGCCAGCTGGAAGCGCTGATTAACGACGGACTGCAGGCACGCGAACACCTCATCAAAGCCAACACCCGTCTGGTAGTCAGCATCGCCAAACGCTACATGGGGCGCGGCGTTCCGTTCCTGGATCTGATTCAAGAGGGCAACCTCGGCTTGATGAAAGCCGTCGAAAAATTTGAGTACAAGCGCGGCTTTCGTTTTTCCACTTACGCCACATGGTGGATTCGCCAGACCATCAGTCGTTCGATCGCCGATCAGGGGCGCACCATCCGCGTGCCGGTTCACATGGTGGACCGCATCCGCCAGTTATATCGCCGCACGCACGAAATGGAACAAAAACTGGGGCGCGCCCCGAACAACGAAGAACTGGCCGAAGAACTGGGGGTTTCCACCGATAAAGTGGAGTGGATGATGCGGGTTTCGTGGTTACCGGTCTCCCTCGAAAGCCCGATCAACGATGATGATGAAGAATCGGAATTGGGCATGTTCGTCGAGGATCAGGTGACCCCCTCCCCGATTCAGACGGCCTATACCAACATGCTGCGCGAGAAGATCGAGGCCGTGCTGGAAACCCTGCCACCGCGTGAAGCGCGCATCCTGCGCCTGCGCTACGGGTTGGAAAACGGCCACCAGTACACGCTGGAAGAAGTGGGACAAAAGTTTGGGCTGACCCGTGAGCGCATTCGCCAGATCGAGGGCAAAGCCCTGCGCCGCCTGCGCCACCCGCGCCGGTCGAGGCAGTTGAAAGAGTATTTGCTTTGAAATTAATCAGCCGTTTTTCCCGAAAGAGATTTCGGGTAGAATGCGCTATTTTTAGAAATTTTGTATAAAATTAACTGTAAGCAACCAAAAGTACAGTTAATTCTATGCACATTCTTCGAAAACCAAAATTTCCATGTCTTTCGACGTTGGATTTGGAGATTGAATCACCCCTCAAGCGTTGGGTTTGTAAATTCCTATCAAAAAGACAACCCGCCGGTGCGTTGGCTACCGGGAACGGGCTGGCAATTTGATCAGCTCCCTCCGCCATAAAGATACGCCTTTCCTGCCTTCCTGAGACACCTGACACCGGCGGGCGGCTTTGCCCGGGTTGTTGAGAAAGCCGTCCGCTAAAATCCAACCCCGCCCGGCAACTCAGGTTACAATTGCATGGATGAAGACTGCCTCGCCCGGCGAATTACCCGACCTGAAAGGCCTTGACCTGCGTCCCGCGGTGGAAGAAACCTGCCGGCTGCTGCTGGAGCTTTCCTCTGCTGAGCAGGTGCTGGTCTACGCCCGTCAGGGCGATTCCACCCTCTACGACCCGCTGTACGCACTCGGGCGCTTCTCGCGCCCAGAAAAGGCCGCTTTCTGGTCCACCTCGCCGGATACCACAACTGACCTGCTGGCAGAGGCTCTTCACCGCCGCTTCGATCCACTCTGGGTCAACGAGGAAACCGCCCGCCATTCTCTGCGCGCTTCCATCCTTGACCACCTGGAAGGCCGGTCCTATCTGGGGCTAACCCTCCACAATCGCTCTCAGCCGCTGGGATTCCTGCTGCTTGGCTGGGAACAGAGCAGTATCCACCTGCCGGAACAACGCCTGCGCCTGATTCGAGCGCTGGGGCGTTCGCTGGCGCTGGCGTTGGATAATGCCCGCCTGTACGAACTGGCCTCCCAGCAAGTCTTTCAGGCCATCCGCCTGCAGGAAATTGGGGCGGCCATTTTACAGCAAATCGAATTGAAAGAAGTGCTGGCGCTGGTCACCCAAGGCGCCATGCAGTTGACTTCGGCTTCGGGGTGTGTGCTGCGCCTGCATGAACCGCCCGCCGGGCTGACGGTGGTTCACCAGAGCGGCAACCCGCCCCTGCTGGGTGAAGACGACTGGCAACCGGTTCAAATGCTCACCCGCCGCGATCCGCTGCTGGTCAACCTGCCACCCAAACCCCCGTTCATCGCTGACGATCTGGCCCTGCTGGCTTTGCCGCTGGCGGGTGAGGATGGACAGGCCATCGGCGTGCTGGAACTGTACCACAAACGCCGTTACCTGAGCGCAGCCGACTTGCAGATTGCCCGCTCGTTTGCGGCCCAGGCTGCCATTGCCATCCAGCATGCCCGCCTGTACCGGCGCATTCAGCAAACCGCCGTCGCCGAAGAACGCGCCCGGCTGGCGCGCGACCTACACGATTCGATCAGTCAGGCGCTCTATGCCGCCTCGCTGTACACCCGCGCCGCCGAAAGGCAGATCAAAAGCGGCAATCTGGAGGCGGTCCAGTCTCATCTGGATGAAATCGGCATAACCCTGCGCAGCGCGCTGAGAGAGCTGCGCCTGCTGATCTTTGAACTGCGCCCCCCGATGCTAGAACAGGCTGGTTTGAGCGGTGCGTTGTTTCACCGCTTGAAATCGGTAGAGGAACGCGCCGGCACACAGGTCGAATGGCAGAGCAATTTGAACACCCCTCTGCCGCGCCGCCTGGAAGAAAACCTGTACCGCATCGCTCAGGAAGCCCTCAACAACAGCCTAAAACACGCCCGCGCCGGACAGGTCAGCGTGCGACTGGAAGAGCAGCCCGGCCTGATCCGCCTGCGAATTGCGGATAACGGAGCCGGGTTTGTGCCCGGCAGTGGTCAGAGCAGCGGCATGGGGTTGAAAATCATGCAAGAACGCGCCGCTCAAATCAACGCCCGTTTGAGCATTGAAAGCGCCCCCGGCGCAGGAACGGTCATTTTGGTGGAGGTTCCTTATGGAGACGATTCGGGTACTGCTGGTGGATGATCATCCGGTGGTGCGCAAAGGCATTCGCGCCATGCTGGAAAGCGAAGAAGGGATGCAGGTGGTGGGCGAATGCTCCGATGGCGAGCAGGCCGTGCGCCAGTACGCCGCTTTGCGCCCGGATGTGGTGCTGATGGATCTGGTCATGCCGCAGATGGACGGCATCGAGGCCATCCGCCGGATTTTGGAAATGGACGGGAACGCCCGTCTGCTGGTGCTGACCAGCTTTTCCACGGATGATAAGGTATTTGCCGCATTGCAAGCCGGCGCAGCCGGTTACCTGCTCAAAGATTCCGATCCGGATGACCTGCTGCGCGCCATCCGGCAGGTTCATCGCGGCGAATCTTCCCTGCACCCGGCTGTGGCGCGCAAATTGCTCAGCGAGATGACCCAACCGCGCCTACCGGCTGAGCCAGACCCGCTCACCGAACGGGAAAAAGAAGTGCTCGCCTACATTGCTCAGGGCCTCAGCAATCAGGAAATTGCCGAGAAGATGGTGGTCAGCAAAGCCACCGTCCATTCGCACGTCAGCCGCATTCTGGCCAAGTTGCAGCTGGACAGCCGCACCCAGGCGGCCCTGTACGCCATTCAGAAGGGCTACATCACCCTGCCCAAAACGACGCAGAGTTGAAAGGGAGCAATCTCCCCCACCACCAGCAAAGTTTCTTTACGCCTTTCGCCTCTTAACACCAGGGCGCAAAGGTTTGGAGCATGATTCCTCCTTGCGGCTTTGCGCCTTTGGGTGAACAGCGGGCCAATTTGCCGCACAGGGCCAACTGAGCCCCCACTGCATCCGGCACAACCTGATTCCAGGGGGCTACAACCTCATCCAAACGCCGATCAATTAGAACACTTTTTCTCAACCAAAATATGGAAATCGCCCCGTGACGATTTCCATATTTTGGATTAAGCCGTTTCCAAAATCGGGTGGATGACTTTTCCAGCCCCCGGTTGTATCCTTAGAGCGTACTCAACGATTGGAGGATTTGCATGAAACATGCTCTGGTTCAACACTGGATGACCAGCCCGGCCATCACCTGCGACCCGGCTACCCGCCTGCATGACGGATTGCGCATCATGAACCGCCACCAGATCCGCGCCATGCCAATTGTGGATGGCGGCCGGCTGGTGGGTATCGTCACCAAGCGCGATCTGCTGCGCGCCGATGTGACCCCCGTCATCCGCGATTCGTGGGAGCAGTACCGCATGGCCGGCAACCTGACCATGGATAAAATCATGACCACGGGGGTGATTACCACCCGCCCGGATGTGCCGGTGGCAAAAGCCGCCCGCGTGCTGATGGAAAACAAAATCACCGCTCTGCCAGTGCTCGACCGTCAGCAAAACCTTGTGGGTATGTTAACCTCCTCCGACATTTTCCGCGTGGTGATCGAAGAAGTGCCGCTGCTGAACGAGACCATCCGCGTTCACGAGTACATGACCGCCGATGTTCAAACCGCCGAACCCACCACCACGCTACTGGCGGCTCAACGCATGATGGCGGTCAAACGCATTCGCGCCCTGCCGGTGCTGCAAAACGGCCTGCTGATCGGCATTGTCACCCGCACCGACCTGCTCAGCGCCGCCCCCTCGGTGGTGACCACCCAGGGTCGGCTGGAAGTCACCGAAATGGTGCTGAACACCCCCTTGCAGTTCATCATGACCACCAAACCGATCACCATCGGCGAGGAGCAGCCCATCACCGAAGCCGCCCGCCTGATGCTGGCGAACAAAATCCACGCCTTACCGGTGCTGGATTCCGATCAGGACTTGTGCGGCATCATCACCGAAACCGATTTGTTCCGCCTCGTCGTCCACAAATTCCTAGGCTAATCCGAGAGGTACCCATGACAAACGCAACCATCACCACCGAAACCAAAGAACAGGAAAAAAGCCGCGAAACCTGCAAGCACTTCGTCCCCGATATGAGCGATAAGCGCTGGAAACTGGTGGCCGCCACCATGAAAAAGAACAACTACAACCCGCGCGCGCTGATCGAGGTGCTGCACGTCGTCCAGGATTCCTTCGGCTACATTGACTATGACGCCATGGCTTATGTTGCCCGCGAGTTGAAAGTTCCTTTTTCAAAAGTCTACGGCGTGGTGACTTTTTACCACGGTTTCATGAGCAAACCCGCCGGCGAGCATACCCTCGTGCTTTGCACCGGCACAGCCTGCTATGTCAAAGGCAACGACCAGATCACCGACTGGCTGAAAGAGCGCTTTGGACTGGACCCCAACCAGACCACGCCAGATAACAAACTGTCCTTCATGGCGGCTCGCTGTGTGGGCGCTTGCGGTCTCGCCCCGGTCATGATTCTGGATGGCCAGATTGTCGGCAAGTTGAGTGTGGAAGAAATGAAAGCCAAAATTGAGGAGTGGCTGAGCGATGACAACAACCAATGAAATCAACCTCGAAGAAATCATCCGCAAACAGCGCGAAGAATTGGAACGCTACCAGCACATCATCCACGTGTGCGGCAGCACCGGCTGCGTATCGTCCGACAGTCAGGCGGTACTGGCAGCCTTTGAGAAAGAAGTCAAATTCCTTGGCTTGGAAGACAAGGTGCTGGTCAAGCAAGTCGGCTGCATGGGATTGTGCGCCGCCGGCCCGGTCGTTTCGATCAAACCGGATAACCTGCTTTACAAAACCGTCAAAGTTGAGGACGTGCCGCAGATTTTGCGGGCTTTGCTCAAAGGCGAAGCGGTGGAAGAACTGCGGATTGACACCAATCAACCCTTCTTCACCCGCCAGCACAAGGTGACGCTGGAAAACTCCGGCGTGATTAACCCCGAAAAAATTGAAGATTACATCCTCCACGATGGCTACAAAGCCCTGCTGCAAGTGATCACCGCCATGAGTCCGCAAGGGGTGATTGACGAAATCAAAAAGTCCGGCTTGCGCGGGCGGGGCGGCGGTGGTTTTCCCACCGGCAACAAGTGGCAAATTGTCCACGATGCCCCCGGCGGGTTGAAGTACGTCATCTGCAATGCCGATGAAGGCGACCCCGGCGCCTTCATGGACCGTTCGATCATCGAATCCGATCCACACGCCGTGCTGGAAGGTATGGCCATTGCCGCTTACGCGGTCGGCGCCACCCGCGGGTTTGTGTACGTGCGTGCCGAATACCCGTTGGCGGTCAAACGGCTGCGCACGGCCATCCGTCAGGCCGAGCGGGCTGGCTTTTTGGGCGAAAACATCCACGGCAGCGGCTTTTCCTTCTCCGTCGAAATCCGCCTGGGAGCCGGCGCATTTGTGTGCGGTGAAGAAACCGCCCTGATCAGTTCCATTGAAGGCGAGCGGGGTATGCCGCGCCCGCGCCCGCCTTACCCGGCCATCAGCGGGCTGGATGGCAAACCCACCCTGATCAACAACGTGGAAACCTACGCCAACGTACCGGCCATCATCCGCAATGGCGGAGAGTGGTTTGCCTCCATCGGCACCGAAAAGAGCAAAGGCACCAAAGTATTTGCCCTGACCGGAAAAATTGCCAACACCGGCCTGGTGGAAGTGCCAATGGGCATCACCCTGCGCGAGATCATCTTTGACATCGGCGGGGGCGTGCCGAACGGACACCGCTTCAAGGCCGTGCAGACCGGCGGGCCTTCGGGCGGTTGTATTCCCGAAGAGCTGCTGGATACACCGGTGGACTACGAAAACCTGACCCGCCTCGGTTCGATCATGGGTTCGGGCGGGATGATTGTGATTGACGACACCTCCGATATTGTCAGTGTAGCGCGTTACTTCATGGAATTCAGCATGGACGAATCCTGCGGTAAGTGCGTGCCATGCCGGATTGGGACGGTCAAAATCTACCACATCCTCAACAAGTTTTTGGAAGGCAACGCCACCGAAGCCGATCTGGAACAGCTGGAAGCCCTGTGCGAAATGATGCAAACCACCAGCCTGTGCGGATTGGGCAAATCGGCGCCCAACCCGGTGCTGAGTTCGCTCAAATACTTCCGTCACGAGTACCTGAGCAAAATCCGCCGCAGTGAGCAGTCCGAAGAAGTCAACACAGCAGCTGCCATCGGCCAGTAAGTCTCCTCCCTGCAAGGCTGGCAGCCATCTCTGGTCGGCAGAGGGCTGCCAGCCGCCACCTTTGAACCGTGAACCCGGCGTATAATAAGCGGAACAAACCCATGGACACACCCAAAACCGTCTTGCATGTTTGTATGGGGTCAGCCTGTCATCAGGCCGGCGTGTTTGAAATTCTGCCCGTTCTGCAAAGCCTGATCGAAGAATACGGCTTGCAGGATCGGCTGGAATTGAAGGGAGCCTTTTGCCTGGGCACCTGTGCGCGCGCGATTGTGCTGAAATTCGACGAAGACTCCATCCTGGACATCAACCGCCGCAATGTGCGCGAAAAATTCATCCGTGAGGTGTTGAGCAAAGTGGGAGTTGCCGAGTCATGAAATCGCTGTGGGAATTGTTATGGGATTACGACCCGAACGGGCTGGTGGTGATGACGCCGCAGATGATCATTCAGGTGGTCAACCCGGCGTTTTGCCGCATGTTCCGCGCCGAACCGCAAGATTTGATCGGACGGAATGCCGCCGAGGTGCTGGAAGATGTCAGCCATTTTCAGCAGGTGTGGCAAAGCGGGCAGGCAATGGTGGGCATCGAGCGCGAGTACCCGCAATACGACCTGTATGTCCGCAAGGTCATCTTTCCGGTGCGTGAGGAAGGGGTGGTAGCCGGCATCATGGTAGACCTGACCCACGAGTGGAAACAGCGCAGCGAAATGCAAAACCTGCGCCGCGAAACCATCCTCAAAGTTCATGCCGTGGTGGATAAGCAGATGAGCGTGGCTCAGAAGATTGCCGGCTTGCTGGGCGAAACCACCGCCGAAACCAAAGTCAGCCTGCTGAAACTGCTGGAACTGGTCGAAAAAGAACAGGGATGAACGGCATCTTCCTCGATATTTTTCAAAAACAGCTCAACAAAGCCGGTGAAGAACTGTGCGGCGATCAGGTGCGCACCCTCAAAACCCCAGAACGCACCACGATTGTCGTTTCAGACGGTCTAAGCAGCGGGGTGAAAGCCAGCATCCTCGCCACGCTGACCACCGAGATCATCATCACCATGCTGCGCGAGGAAGCCGCCCTGCGCGAGGTGATTGACACGGTCATCCGCACCTTGCCGGTAGACCGCGAGCGGCGGATTGCCTACGCCACCTTTACCATTCTGACGGTGGATCATCACGATTATTCATTCCGCATCATCAATTTCGACAACCCACCGCCGTTTTACTTCAAAAACGGCGTTTGTACGGCGCTGGAGATGGAACAACAAAAGATACTCAATAAAAAAATTACCCTCTACCGCGGACAGCTGGAACTGGGCGACTTTTTGGGACTGGTCAGTGACGGGGTGCTGTACGCCGGTTTGGGCACAACCATGAACTTCGGCTGGGGCTGGGAGAACATCGCCCGTTACATTCAGGATGAAGTCTATGCCCGGCCGGTATATGCCGCTCACACGGTGGTCAACAGTGTGATGAGCACCACCTACCGTTTATATGGCTTTCGGCCGGGTGACGATTCAACCTTTGTGGGCATTCTGGCGCGCAAACGCAACGCGTTGATGATCTTCAGCGGGCCGCCGATTGATGATGGGCATGACTATGTGTATGTAGACCGTCTGCTGGCGTTCGAGGGCCGTAAAGCCGTCTGCGGCGGAACGACGGCCAATATCGTTGCCAGCTTTCTGAAAACCAGTGTGGAAACACGCCTGGAAACGATGCGGGCGGACATCCCCGCCATCGGCCGCCTGCCGGGCATTGATCTGGTCACCGAAGGGATTTTGACGATGGCGGCCGCGCTCGAGCTGCTGCGCGCCAGCAAAGGCTCGCTGGAAAATCTTGCCCCGGATGAAAATGGGGCCTACCTGCTGACCCGTGAAATGCTCAACGCCGATGCGATTTACTTTCTGGTCGGCCAGTCCATCAATCCGGTCTATCAAAACCCGCTGCTACCGCGCAACATTTCGATCCGCCGTTATCTGATCGAACGGATCGCCGAAGTGTTGCAATCGTATAACAAAGACGTGCAAATCGAGTATTGCTAACCCCCCCTTTAAAGCGTCAATCGCCGGGGTGAGGGGGGCACCCAGGCGATTGACACCTTTAATATAGCATGAAATTCTTAGAAATTTATTAAAATTGACGGGTTTTTCATTGCAATTTCATTGCAAAAAATTTCAGTGGTGGCAACCCCGCTACATGGCAAAAAAGGGGAGACATCAACCGGTTTACGTCAGTTACTGCGAGCGAGCGCTAGCGAGCGCGGCAATCTCCCACAAGACCGGCGGGGAGACCCCTCACTCCGTTCGGGGTGACATTAAGGGGTTTACGTCGTTGCAAGCGAGCGCAGCGAGCGCGGCAATCTCTCGCAAGACCGGCGGGGAGACCCCTCACTCCGTTCGGGGTGACATTAAGGGGTTTACTTCATTGCGAGCAAGCGCTAGCGAGCGCGGCAATCTCCCCCAAAGCCTTGGCGGCGGCAGGGCGGAAAATATCCACCTGCACTGCACCAAACGCAGGGCGGTGCAGGTGTTGCTGACGCTCGGCATGCCATCCACATCGTAAACACCACCCTGAACAGGTTGAACATAAATGCGAAGACTTACAGCCGGTTGACAAAGCGCTCGATGCGCCGCAGGGCTTCCTCGATCTTCTCGTAAGCGGTTGCGTATGAGATACGGCAAAAGCCCTCACCTCCCGCCCCAAACGAATGCCCCGGCACAATTGCCACCTTTTCCTCTTGAAGCAGACGCGTGGCAAAAGTCTCATCATCCAGCCCGGTCACGCTGACTTTGGGGAACGCGTAAAATGCCCCTTTGGGTTCAAAAGTGGGCAGACCAATGCGGTTGAGTTCCGGCACCAGCATCCGCCGGCGGCGGTCGTATTCCTCGACCATTGCCATGACCGACTCATCCTCGTCCTGAATGGCCACCACCGCCGCATCCTGCGCGATAGTGGGAGCCGACATGACCGTGTACTGGTGCACGCGCAGCAATCCCTGCAAGATCGGGGCAGTCGCACAGGCATAACCGATCCGCCAGCCGGTCATGGCATAATCCTTGGAAAAACCGCCCAGCAGAACGGTGCGTCCGCGCATGTTCGGCAGGGTCGGGAAGCACACATGTCGGTGGCCGCCGTACACCAGCCGGTCGTAAATCTCGTCCGAAATCACAATCAGGTCGTATTTCTCGGCAATCCGGGCAATTTCCAGCAGACGTTCGCGGGTGGCTACTGCCCCGGTGGGGTTATTGGGAAAACCCAGCAGGATGGCTTTGGTGCGCGGGGTGACGGCTGCCTCGATGCGGGCGGGGTCAACATCGAAATTATCTTCCATGCGGCAGGGGATTTCCACCGGCACACCGCCCGCCAGAAACACCTCGGCCTGATAGGATACAAAACACGGCGTCGGGATGATGACCTCATCGCCGGGGTCGAGCAGGGCGGTGGCGGTCAGGTAGAGCGCTTCCGAACCGCCGACGGTGATCACCACCTCGTTGACCGGGTCGTACTGCACCCCGTATAAGCGTTCCAGATTTGCCGTCAGCGCGCGGCGCAGTTCAATGGTGCCGGCGTTGGAGGTGTAGTGGGTGCGCCCCTGCTGCAGGGAGCGGATGCCCGCCTCCACTACCGGCCGCGGCGTGTCGAAGTCCGGTTCGCCGATTCCCAGCGAAATGACATCCTGCATGGTCGCCGCAATATCAAAAAAGCGGCGGATGCCGGAGGGTTTGAGTGAGGAAACTCGCTGAGAAAGATAGGTTTCGCGCATGGTGACTCCTTGTTGGGAATGGAGAGGGTTTGATTGGGACAACGTTCTTTTTCCAGTCCTCGTCATTGAGAAATTTTCCATCAAACGGCGTGGATGCGCCACTCGTCGTACAACTCGCCGTAAAACAGCTCGAACACCCGACCATCTTTGACCCGCACGCGGAAGCGCTTACCGCCGGGAATACGCCATTCGGCCTCGATGGCTTCAATTTCCAGCCGTTCGCCCTCCCAATGCAAGGCTACCGGCCGTTCGGCATACTCATACCCCGAATGGCACTCGACCGGATCGCTCATTCCTTCAGCCATGAGTTATCCCCCACGTTCAGGCGGGCGGGTTTGCCCTCCACCACCACCTGCCGGCCGATGAGCGAGTCGCTGATCACCTTGTTTTGCAGACGGGCGGCCTCGTCCACAATGCTGTTCTGGATGATGACATCCTCCAGCACGCAATCCTTGCCGATGGACACGTGCGGCCCGACCACTGCCCGGCGAATCTGCGCCTCCGGATGGATGAAAACCGGCGGCACGACCGTCACCTGCGGGCGCTCGGCGGCGGTTGCGGAATTGTCGTAGCCATGATCGAGCAGGTAGCGGTTGGTTTCCAGCACCGCGTCGGGGATACCGGCGTCCAGCCAGACCTCCACCTGACGCGTGCGCATGCGCGCGCCACGCTCCAGCAGGATGTTGACCGCATCCGCCAGAAAGAACTCGTTTTTCAGGGTCAGGTTACGGGAAAACTGCTCCTCAATAGCCGAGAGCAAATCCTCGGCGCGCTTGAAGTAGTAAAAGCCGACCACCACCAGATTGTTGCTGAAGTCCTGCGGCTTTTCCACCAGACGGGTGATCCAGCCCTGCTCATCCACCACTGCCACGCCGAAACGGCGCGGGTCCTCCACCGGCTTGACCCACGCCAGTCCGTCCTCTTCCACCTGATCCAGCCGTGAAAGGTCGGTTTCAATCAGCGTATCTGAAAAAGCCATCAGCATCGGGCCATGCAGGTACTCGCGCGCCAGATAAAGCGCATCCGACTGCCCGCGCATCACTTCCTGAATGACATAGTGGGCTTTCTTTTCGGGATGATTCTGGCGCATGTGCGCCTCGACCTGCTCGCGTTGGTTCGGGCCGATGATGAAGATGTATTCTACCTCCAGGGATTTGGGCAGGCTGTTGAACTGCTCCAGCACGTAATCCAGCACGGTTTTGCCGGCAATGGCAATCAGCGGTTTGGGTTTGCTCCAGGTGTGCGGGCGCATGCGGCTGCCCAGCCCGGCCATGGGAACGGCGATTTTAAGGGTGTTAGCCAAAACGACCTCCTGTCAAGGGGGGTATCCATCTTATTGTATCACTGCCCGCCAGCGATATGGAATGGAAAGAAATCCCCGAATGGGCGGATGATTGACGGTTTTTTGCTCATTCCCCCTGCGCTACCTCCCCCAAAATTGTGGGGTAATTTTGGGGGAGGTATCAAGAACCTAACTCAAAGTTCCAGGCGTTCGGCCATCAATTGGGCTACACTGCCGAGCGTGGCGGCATCGAAGGCAAAGCGCGCCCCGGCGGCGGAAAACAACTGCGGCAGGCCAACCGAATTGCCCAGCGCCAGCGCGCTGCGGTAGGCGCTTACTGCCGCAGCCTGATCGTTGAGCGCGTTGCGCCAGACCTGCCCGGCGCCCAGCTGAGCCAGCCCGTACTCCACATAATAAAACGGAATCTGGAAGATGTGTAGTTTACGGTGCCAGCCCGTCCGGCGGACATCCTCCAACCCGCTCCAGTCCACGCCGACCATGAAACGCTGCCAGAGGGCATCCCAGGCTTCATCACAGGCGGCCGGGTTGAGCGCATCTTCCGGGTGGGTGTAAGCCCAGTGCTGAAAACCATCCACCACTGCCATGTAAGGCCAGAACAGCAGGCTGCGCTCCAGATGCTCATCGAAAGCACGCCGGGCGTCTGCTTCGCTGTAAAAACCGCCGTGCTGCTGGCTGAGATAAGGCCCGGCCAGAAACTCCATGCCCATCGAAGCCACCTCGGCAAATTCGATGGGTGAGCCGCGCAATTGCCCCAACGGAAGGCTGGCGGCTTCAAAGACATGGAATGAATGGCCGCCTTCGTGCAGCAGGGTTTGTACATCGTCATGCAGACCGACGGCGTTCATAAAAATAAACGGGCGCTGCTGAATGGGGAAGGCGGTGCAGTACCCGCCGGGGGCTTTGTTCTTGCGGTTTTCCAAATCCAGCAGGTTTTCGCGAATCATCGTGTCGAAGTAACCACCCAGCGTATCATCCACCGCATGGAAAACTGCGGATGTCTTGTGTTTCAACTCGTCAATCGTCTGGTAGGGGCGCAGCGGCGGCAGTCCCTGCGGGTCAACATCCAGATCCCACGGGCGCAGGCTGGTTAAGCCCAACTGGCGGCGGCGTTTTTCGTAAATTTTGGCGGCTATCGGCACAATCACCTGTTCAATCGCATCCCGGAAGGTCTGGCAATCGGCGGGGGAGTAATCGTGACGATGGAACTGCACCCAGCGGTAGGCGCGGAAATCGGGCTTGCCGGCGTTGGCAGCAATCTGCTGGCGCAGTTTGAAGAAGCGCACCCACAGGTCGTTGAATGCCTCACGGTCAGCCAGTTGACGCTCGGCCGCCAGCCGCCAGGCCTGCTCGCGCCGGGTACGGTCGGTTTCCTGATAAACCGGGCGTAACTGGGTCAGGGTAACTTCTTTGCCGTCCCATTCCACGGTCTGCTTGCCGGCAATCTGATCGTATTCCAGCCCCAGTTTTTGCTCTTCCGAAAGCAGGGGCAGGTTTTCCTCGCGGAACAATTCGGCGTCGTCGCGGTAATTGCGTAGGGGGATCTCAAAACGCGCCGGTTTGAGGCCGCTTTGTAACAGGCGGGCTTTCAGTTTCTGGTCGGCGGCCATCGCTTGCGGGTAAATCTCGTCCAGCGCCGCCCGAAAGCGGGCTTCGGCTTCTTCATCGGCCGTGTTGACGGTGACGGCAACATTCAAACGGCTGAACAATTCTTCCAGCGCATCGCCCAAATCGGACCAGTCGCGCAGCCACTCATCCACCGTCGCAGCCGTCAGCGGACGTTCGATGAGATCGCGGGCGTACGGCTCAAATTTTTCCCACTTCCAGTCGAGAAAATCAGCAGGCGGGTTCTTTAATTCACGGAACATGCGGACTCCTTTTTACTCGGGATAGGGGTGAACGGAACAGGAATGCTCCTTGCAAGTGTACCAGAATTTTGGCGTACTGAAAAATAGCGACGTTCTACCCCCAGGTGCAGAGGAGCAAAGGGTAGAGATGGTTTTTTCTTTGCGCGGCAGCGCCTGTGGGAACAGGTTTTTTCTTCCCATCCACATTAGCGGGTGTTGCCGCCAATTTGCTTGCCATAGAGGCGGTGAGCCTTGTAAAAATCCACTCCTATATCACGCAGTTCGCGCAGCATGCGTTGATTTTCTGCGCCAATCTGCACAATTTCCACATGCTGAAAGCACCCGCCCTGAATACTCTTGTGCATTTCGCTGAATAGAACGGCCGTACCGCCCAGTCCGCGGTATTCCTCCACAATGCCCATCCCGTTGATATTCAACCAGCGGGTGCGTTTCAGTTCCAGCCACCAGTCCAGCCAGCCTAATGGCAATAAACGCCCGCCGGTACGTTGCAAGGCTGCCGAAATATCCGGATAAGCCAGCAAAAAGCCGATTGGTTGCTCATCCTTGAGCAGGATTTTAATCAGTTTCAGATTTGCAAAGAAGAGTACCTGCCGCAGGATGTCCTCGATCTCGGCCGAGTCAATCGGCGCATTGCCGGGTGTGTCCATAATTGCCCGGTTGTACATCTCACTCAGACGCGGAATCAGCCGGCGCAGGTCGGCGCGGCTATGCAGTTGCGCAATGCGAAAACCGCGCTTTTGAATCACCCTCTCGGCAATCTGATGAATTTTGGAGGGAAATTCTGCTTTCCCGCTTAAATAGCCGGAGAGGATATCCTCCCGCGGCTGAAAGCCGCAGGCTTCCAGCAAAGCGGGGTAATACGGCAAATTGTAAGGGATGCCAAAAGCCGGGCGATGCTCAAATCCTTTGACCAGCACCCCCATGGCATCCAACGGAGAAAAGCCCTTCGGCCCAATCAGCCGGTCGGCTCCTTGTTTCAGCGCCCATGTTTCGCCAGCAGCGAACAGGGCTCGTACCACCTCCGGATCATCTTCAGCCTCAAACAGGTAGAAAAACGCAGTCCGTTCGTGGTTGTGCTGATTGTAGGGGCGGTGAAATAAGACTGCCAGGCGCGCCACTGCCGGCCCCTGCTTCTGGCGGCAGGCCAGGAAAAAAGCCGCCTGTGAGTGGCGGTAGAACGGGTGTCGGTGCGGTTCAAGCATCCGGCGGATATCAGACTGCACCGGCGGCACCCACTGCGGCACAGCCCGATACAACCGGTACGGTAATTGCAAAAATTTTTCCACTTCTGCACGGCAGGACAGATCAATTTGCTGGATAAAAGTCATTGGCAGGAAACACCACCTATCACAAGGGAAAATCGGTAGCGGATTTCGGATTGCAGAGACACCCTGAATCTACTATACTCTAAACAAGTCCAAAGGCAAGCCCGTTAGCACCCGGGAGATTGTTGAGATGGAAGAGCGCAGAAAACTGAAGCGGCGACACATCATTTATTACCTGCTGGTATTCGATCAGGATAGTCATTCCATGCTGGGGCATCTGGTGGATATCACCCCGGCGGGGATGATGGTAATCAGCGAACAGCCGCTGGAAGTGGGCCGCCTGTACAACCTGCGGCTGCTGCTGCCTTATCAGATTGCCGGTAAAAAAGAACTGCTCTTTCAAGCCCACAGCAAATGGTGCCAGAAAGACTTAAACCCCGATTTTTACGATACCGGCTTCGAATTGCTGAACGTCGGCGAGGAAGATATCCGCACGATTGAATGGCTGATTGAACAGGCCGGCTTTCGGGATTGAACCCCTCCAATCCCTCTACCACCCGCTGGACGAACCGGCGGGTGGGTTTATAATTGACCCAGTACGCTATTCAACCAATACGAGGGAGTAATGACCATGTTCGAAACCGAACCCGAAGAAATGCCCGAAGAAAAACCCGAAAATGAATCCCGTCCGGTAGGCGAACCGCGTCTGGATATTCAGGAAAAATTCCTCAAAACCCGCACGATTTTGATTTTTGGCGAAATCAACCAGAAGATGGCCGAGCGGGTTACCCAGCAGTTATTGCTGCTTTCCGAACTTTCGGACGAGGACATCAAGATCATCATCAACTCGCAGGGCGGGCATGTCGAATCGGGCGATACGATTTTCGACATGATTCGCTTCGTGCGCCCGCGCGTCAAGGTGATCGGCACGGGGTGGGTGGCCAGCGCCGGTGCGTTGATTTACGCCGCGCCGCCGGTGGAACTGCGCTACTCGCTGCCCAACACGCGCTTTTTACTGCACCAGCCGATGGGCGGGATGCGCGGCAGCGCTCAAGACCTGGCCATCGAGGCTCAGGAAATCATCCGCATGCGCCGCCGCCTGAACGAAATTTTTGCCCGTCAGACCGGCCAGCCGTTGGAGAAGATCGAGCGCGATACCGACCGTAACTTCTGGATGAGCGCCGAAGAAGCCAAAGCCTACGGGCTGGTAGGGCATATCATCAGCAACATCAGCGAAATCAAATAAAATTCCCGCCGGGAATCATTGAAACCAACCCATGCCGCTTTCCGATCACCCAACCATTCGCTTTTTGCAGGAACTGGTCCGAGCCGAAAGTCTCAGCGGTCAGGAAGAAGCCGCTGCCGGGCTGGTCGAACAGACCTGGAGGGATCTGGGCTTTGAAGATGTCCACACCGACCGGCTGGGGAACGTCCTCGCGCGACGCGGCAGCCGCCGTTCGGGATTGCGGGTACTGTTCGACGCGCATCTGGATGTGGTTCCGGCCACTTCTCCCCAGGAATGGCGCTTCCCGCCGTTCAGCGGCGAACTGTCCGATGGGCGGGTTTGGGGGCGCGGCGCAGCCGATACCAAAGCCAGTCTGGCGGCGATGACTTTCGCTCTGGCCGGCCTTTCCGCTGATGACCTGGCCGGGGAAGTTTATCTCTCTGCCAGCCTCGGCGAAGAAGTGCTGGAAGGTGCAGCTTTCTCGGCTGTGTTGGAGGCAGTCCAGCCCGATCTGGTCATCATCGGCGAGCCGAGCGACTGCCGGCTGGGAATTGCCCAGCGCGGTCGGGCACGGCTGGCCTTCACCGTCTCCGGCAAAGCCGCCCACAGTTCCGCTCCGGAAGCCGGTCTAAACGCCATCGAAAATGCCGCCGCACTCATTGCGCAAATTGCCAACCTGCCACTGCCGACTCACCCTCTGCTGGGACAGGGACTGATGACCGCCATACAGGTACAATCGCAGCCTTATCCCAGCCTTTCCACCACGCCCTACCGCTGCGAAGTGGTTTATGACCGGCGGCTGATGCCGGGCGAAACGATCTCCGGCCTGCTGGAAGAATATACCCGTCATCTGGCCGACCTGAGCAACTGGCAGGTGGTCATCCCTGAAGAGGGCTTTACCACGTACACGGGGGTAGAACTGCGCCAGCCCGACTTTCACCCGGCCTGGGCGCTCGACCCGGCTTCGGCATGGGTGGGGCGGGCGGTGGAGGCGCTCCGCTCGGCCGGGTTGCCGGGCGAGACCTTTGCCGTGCCCTACTGCACCAACGGCAGCGCCAGCGGCGGCGAGCGCGGCATCCCCACGCTGGTCTTTGGGCCGGGTTCAATTCATCAGGCTCACCGCGTGGATGAGGCAATTGAGGTGGATGAGGTTTTGCGCGGCGAGCGCGGCTACCGTGGGCTGATGAGCGCTTTGGGGAAAATGGGCTGATTACAGCCTTCTACCAAACCAACGAGAAAAAAACAGGCAGGCGGGGGTGTTCCCTCACCTGCCTGTATTGTGTACCGAATAAAGGCGCTTACTTCACCAGCGGCAGTTCGGCGGCCGCCCAGGCGTTCAACCCCCCGCCCAGATTGACCACATCCGTGTAGCCATTCATGCGCAACGCCATCATCGCCAGCGCACCGCGATGACCGGATTTGCACAGCACGACGATACGGGCATCCTTGCCGGGCAGTTCCGCCAGCCGTCCCCACAACTGGTTGATCGGAATCAGTACTGAACCTTCAATGTAACCTTCCTCGTTCCATTCTTTTTCGGTACGGACATCCAAAACGAATGGTTTGCTGGCTTCGCCAAGCGCGGCATTCAGATCGGCCGCTTTGATGGTGCCAAAACCTTCCGGCAGACCGGCGAAGAAGGCTTTCAGTCCCTCCAGCCGCAGGACATCCACCGTCGGAGCAGTTGCGGCGGGCGGCTCTGCCGGCAGCGAGCCAGTCACAACCGGTAATTCGGCTTTCTTCCAGGCGTTCAGGCCACCGCCCAGATTGACTACATTGGTATAACCAAGGAAGCGCAAAGCCGCCAGCGCAAACGCCCCGCGATGGCCGGAGGCGCAGTAGATCACAATCGGCTGATCCTGCGCCGGCAGTTTGTCCAGATTATCCAGCAGCTGGCGGACGGGAATGTGAACAGCCCCTTCGATATAACCATCTTTTTCCAGTTCGGCAGTTTCACGCACATCCAGCAGGAAAGGCGGTTTATCAGCCAGCTGTTCATTGAGTTTGGTAGCCGAGATGGTGTAAAAGTCCCCGGGTAAGTTGGTCAGGAAATCGCCCCACAGGGCGTTCCAGTCCACCACGCCTTCCACGGCAAAACCGGCTGCCTTCCAGGCATTCAGGCCGCCCCCCAGGTTAACGACTTTTTCATAACCCAGCAGGGCAAGCCCCATTTGAGCAATCGCCCCGCGGTGGCCGGATGCACAGTAGATCACAATCTCGGCATCTTTGGCGGGTAGTTGATCCAGTTTGGCAAATAATTCCTCAAAGGGAATGTGGGTGCTGCCGCCAATAAAACCGTTCTTTTCGACCTCGGCTTTGTTGCGCACATCCAGCAAAAAGACCCTTTTACCATCCGCCAGGTCGCTGTTCAGTTTGTCCGCTTTGACGGTGCGGAAGCCCTCCGGCAGGTTGCTCAGCCAGTCGTTGAGCAGGTCAAAAAGCGCCTGATCTTTGATTTGCGGCATGCTACCGGCGGCCGGGGCGGCAGGCAGTGAGCCGGTAACCACCGGCAGTTCGGCTTTCTTCCAGGCGCCCAAACCGCCGCCCAGATTGCGCACATTCTGATAGCCCAGCAGTTTCAGGGCAGCCAGCGCGTATCCGCCGCGATGGCCGGAAGCGCAGTAGATCACAATCGGCTTGTCCATCGCCGGCAGTTTATCCAGATTCTGTAACAACTGGCGAATTGGGATATTCACAGCCCCTTCAATGTAGCCGTCCTTTTCTACTTCGGCAGCTTCGCGCACATCCAAAAGGAAGGGCGGATTATCAGCCAGCTCCTCATTCAGTTTTGTGGCGCTGACGGTGCCATAACCCTTTTCAGCCGGCAGTTCGGCTACCAGACCGCTCCACAGCGCGAGAATATCCAGTTCGGGCTGCGGTTCGGCGGTGGGTACCGCGGTGGGCTCGACAACCGGTGGGGTGGTCGGTTCAACCACCGGCGCGGCAGTGGGGGTAGCCGCCGGGGCACAGGCGCCCAGCAGCATACTCAGGATGATGATGAGAATTAGCGGTAAAGCAACTTTTCGGTTCATCTTTCTTTCCTCTCACTAAAATAGTTTTTATTGTCCCGGAATGGGAGCGGGTATCTCTTCCACAATCACCCGCTGGTTGGCGTTCAACTCCTCCGGTTTGACCTTATCAGCCGTCAGGAAAATAGCCGCATTTCCGTGACAACTGTTGCAGGACTGATTTTGAGGCGTCTTGCGCTGGATGTTATGGGGGGTGGCGTACATCCACGTCGGACGCAAATCAAAATTGGGCAGCAGATTTTCGCCGTAGTACTCAAAACTGGTCGGGGCAACCGGCACATGCCGCAGCGGCACATACTCGTAGGGGCGGTTTTGGTTATCCAGGGGATTTTTACCGATAAAGAAGGTCAGGTAGGTGGCTTCGGTGCGGAAGAACGGCTGGCCGGTTTTATCACTGATGGCCACATGACAGCCATCGCAGGAGGTGTAACTGACCGAATGACACACCTGACAGGATAATTTTTCCCCGTGGATGGTATGCTGCAAGATTGGGTCGTCTTTTTGCCCAACCGTGGTGTGGCAGGTGGTGCAGGCCGGTGACTGCTCGCCCCAGTAGCGGTTGCCGCGCGCATCCGCCGGGGTGTTGTGGAGCGACTCGCCGCTGTGGCAGGCAACACAGTTCATCCGCCCAACCCGGAAGTGGACATCGCCAGGGATATCCTCGTGCTTGCCGAGGTACTCATCTCCCACCCGCGTGCCGTGGCAGGCCGTACAGGTACGCGTCATCGGCGGTGTTTTGACAAAATTATGACCATCCAGAAAGCCGCCGCCGAGGTGCTGCGGTTGGGTAATGTGACAATCGGTGCAGGAACTGTGGCATTTCGAGCAGTGATTGTTGTAGGCTTCCTGCAGGGCGGGGTGGTTTTCCGGTACGCTGCGCGATTGCATGGCAACCGGGTAGCCCGACAGTGAGGCATGCAGACTATCCGGGAAGGTGGCCATGATTTCGGCGTGGCAGCGGTCGCAGCGGCCGACACTGTCGGTGTAGGGGTTAGCAATCAGATTAGTATGGGCAGTGTCCTTGTCGGGTGATTGGGTTCCGCCATGGCACTGCACGCAGGTAAACTGTCCGTGCGTACTTTCCAGAAAACTGGCGCTAACTAAAACTTTCTCCCAAGGCTCCAACGGAGCCACTTCGCCCCCTCAGCCAGCCCCTTCCGATTCTTCGATGACCTCTTCCTCCGGTTTAGCCGTTTGAATCAGGCGGTCTTTGTCGGTGTGGCATTCGACGCAGTAATTGACCTGCGGCTGGGAGGTGGCGGTTGCAGCAGGAGCGGTCGGCCGGGCAGGGACCTCACTGGTGGCGGTTGGGGCCGGCTGAGTAGCCCGCGCACAGCCCGCCAGCAGAATCAAGAACCCTGCCAGCAATCCAAGCCAGATGCGTAATTTTCCCATAATTTGCTCCTTTTACGGGGAATACACTTCCTTATAAATTCTAAGGTTTGTTTAATCTGTCAGTTAGTGAATATTGTCACAATCCATCATTGGAACTCATGATAGAATTGGATAAGTTTTCCTTATAAAAAGAGAGTATGTCATGTTTGACCCCCACCAGTTGCGCGTTTTTATCGTGGCTGCCGAAACGCTCAACTTTTCTCAGGCAGCCAAAAAACTGAATCTCTCCCAGCCCGCCGTCACCCAAACCATTCAGGCGTTAGAAAATCAATTGGGCGAGGCTTTATTCGTGCGCAGCGGGCGAAGGTTACAGCTAAGCCAGACGGGTGAAAGTTTCTTACCGGTTGCCCGCCAGCTGGTCACCCTCAACCTGCGGGCGCGCGAGGTGGTGGATGCCAGCCGCGGGCAGATCAGCGGCTTTTTAACGATTGCCTGCAGCACCACCCCGGGCAAGTACGTCCTGCCGGTGGTGGTGAGTGACTTTTTACACCATTATCCGCGGGTCAGCGCTCAGTGCCTGGTGATGAGTCGAATAGGTGCGCTGGAGATGCTGGAGAAAGGGGAAGCCCATTTTGCCTTTTCCAGCAGTATTGACGAGTTCGATCACCACTACGAATTCCGCCCCTTCATAACCGACCCCATTCACCTGATCGTGCCGGCGAATCACCCGTGGGCGAGGCGCGGGGAAATCGAAGTGGAGGAACTTAAAAACGAACGCTTCATCCTGCGCGAGGAGTGCGCCGGCACTTTCCGCGTAGTCAAAGAAACGCTGGCGAGACACGCCATCAACATCCACGAATTAGCGCTGGTGCTGCGCATGGGCAATTCAGAGGCGATTGCGGTTGCCGTTCAGCGCGGCGTGGGGGTGGGTTTTGTTTCTCAGATGGTGCTGCAAAACCTGATCCTGCCGGATGTACGCACTGTGTCCATACGCGGCGTTCATCTTGAACAGCAAATTTACATGACTCGCCACCGGCTCAATCCGCTCAGCAGCGCCGCAGCCGTCTTTTGGGATTTTATTTTCGCCCACCAGCAGGAAATTCAGGCGGAGTTAGGCAGCCGTTTTCAGCCCGTTAGCGAGTAATTTTCAAGCCTGTTTCTTCCACTCCCCCTCTAACAGCGCAAAGACCATGTCATCCTGAAAATGGTCTTTGATCAAGTCGTGGTCACGCAGGACGCCCTCTAACTTGAAGCCCAGTCCGTAGAGCAGGTTTTGCGAGCGGGTATCGCGCGGGTCAACCAGCGCTTCGATGCGGTGCAGGTTGAGTCGGTCAAAGCCGAATTGCAGTACGGCTTGCAGCGCCTCGCGCATGTAGCCCTGTCCCCACCATTTTGGGCTGAGGTCGTAACTGATCTCGGCCCGCCGGCGAGACTGATCCCAGTGGTGAAAACCGCACGTTCCGATTAACCCGCCGCTCTCGCGGTCAAACACCCCCCAGCGCAAGCCCTGACCGGCGCGGCGCATGGCATTCAGTTCCTCAATCCAGCGGAGGGCTTCCGATTCTTCTTGCATGGTGGGAATATCGGTAAATTCGGTCACTTCGGGGATGGCGTATAACGCCAGCAAACCGGCGGCGTCCTTCGTTTGGAGCGGGCGTAAAACCAGCCGTTCTGTTTCAAGCAACAGGATGTCATCCGATAGAGATTCGTGTTTCATAAGTTGAGATTATACTGCTAACCGCTGAAAAGGGATTGAAATAATGAAAATTTTTTCAATCCCATTGCGCCCTTTCTTTCCGGCGTTAAGCGATTAAGGGTAGGGGTTGTAAAACGTGGGGGTGGGCTGGACGGGATACGGATAGCCTTCAACCGGGGTGGCTTGCGGTGGCGGGTAGCCGGGCTGAGGCGTCGCACCCGGTTGGGGGGTCGCCCCCGGTGGCAGAGTCGGCTGAAGCACGGGGGTGACACCCGGCGGCAGGGTAACTACGGTGGCCTGCGGCGGCGGCTGACCGGGGTACACCCACGAAGTCGGCGTAGGCTGAACCCCGCTCAACTTTTGGCTGATGTCGTTGACGTACTTGATCGCGCCCTGACAGGCCGGCTCCAACTGAGCCGAAACATTCTGCCAGGTTAACGGCTGACCCAAACTGAGCGCTTTGCGCACCGCCGTAGCCAGACAGCCCGGCCCGGCGTTGTAATTGACCAGCGTAAACCGCCACAGGTCTTCATAGGTCGCCACCGAACCGGCCGTCTTGCCGGTCAGGTTGTTCAAAACCCGCCCCACCTGCTCACAGTTGCCGATCATCCCCTCAGCAAACACGCGGATGCTGAAATGCGCTTGTGAAAGGTCAATCCCCGCCGGGCAGTCGGCACAGGCAGCGTTGACCTTGCCCACCAGGGCACCCCGCAGCAGCGCCCGCTCATCTTCCTTGATGTTACCGAAACCGAGATCACAGCGACTCTGGTGCAGCACCAGCGGACAGAACTGGTCAAAGAAACTCGGATTCCACAGCAAAACGGTATCGGCGCCTTTTTCGGTCAACTGTCCAAGACCGGCTTCTTTGTAATTGCGGTAGATGCCCGGCCAGAACTGGCTTTCGCGGCTGAAAATGTTTTTCAGCAGTTGAGCCGGCACACCCGTATCCTGCGCCACATTCCAGATTTCCTCATCGAAGCGGTTTTGCCAGGCCACCACCTGCTCATACGCTGCGCGCACACCGCATTCGCTGGCGGTCAACGGGGTTGCCAGTCCGCCATCGCGGCATTCGCTGGCGTCCACTTCGCCGTTGGCAATCAGCATTCCGGCCAGATAATACAGGCTGACTGCCGAGTACAATTCCTGCGGGTCTTGCGGCGTGGTCAGCCACGGGGCCGGCCCGCCAATCGGCGGAAACGATCCCCAGATATCGGAACAGGAAGCCAGCGCACCGCCGCGCCACTGACTGCTCAACACATCCACGTAGTAGAGCGGTTTGTCCGTGGAAACTCCCTCCGGCGACATAAAATCTCCCTGCGGAATGACCCGCACCAAGGCGCTGAATTTTGGGCTGGAATCGCCAAAGCTCGAGTCGGCCCAAAACTCGACCGTCACCCCTCCCTGACCGGTTGGCTGCAAGGGAATGGCACAGGCATCCCCATTGCAAACAAAAGGATTGCCGTTGAGCGTTCCCTGAATGCTGATGATGGTCTCATTAGGCAGCGGCTCTTCGCCGGTCAGCAGCAATTGAGGCAGACTTTCGCAACGATTACCGGGTGGCTGGGGGGTACAACCGCTCACACTGACCCACACCGCCGGCAGGGGCAGTTCCACTTCCACTTCTTTGCTGGCCGGATAACTGGTAAAGTGAAACAGGTACAAACCGGGGCAGGATTGCAGGGACTGATCCGGTGAGGTGAGCGCACAGGGTTTGGTGGCCAGCCATTCGTTGTAAAGGGTTGCCCCACACCACACCCGAATCTCATCGGCAATCGGCAGGCCTTCGTGTTCCACCAGAAAACGGCAAGTGATCTCGTTATCTTTCCAGCGCACCAGCCACCACTCGTGGCGTTCAAAGTTGATTTGGAGGGTGGTCAGGCGTTTGGGCGCTTCGGGTGTGGTTTCTTCGGCAAGTACCGGCGCGGGAGCAGGGAGTGCGGCTGTAAACAGCCCACCGGCAAGCAATACAATCATCCCCAACAACGCCAGCCGTTTCATGTTGACTTGCTCATTGCTCTCCCTGCACAGAATGTGCCAAGGCTATGGGATGGATGATTCCGTCTTGGATTAGTTTATCATAAAGCACAAGGTTTACGAACACCCCCCCGGACACCTTTCTAAAACGAAAAGACTCACGGGGTTGGGGTGGGGGTAACGCTGGGCGATACGGTGATCGAACCGGTGGGGGTGATGCTGCCGGTTGGGGTCGGCGTCAGGCTGATGGTGGGGGTCAGCGTCTGGGTGAATAGGGGGGTTGGCGTAATCGTCGGCGTGCGGGTGGGCGTGCGGGTGTTGGTCGGAGTCGGGCTGATGGTCAGTTCATACTCCAGGGTCAGCAGACGATCGGTGTTCGGCACGGGAGTCAGCACAAAATCAATCGCCGATTGCACCTGAACCGCCACCCGCTCCGGCTTTGGCAGAAAAACCACCGGTTTGAGAGCCTGCGGAATTTCCCACGTCTCCAAATCATCCTCGCCAAGGCGGAAAAAACCAAGATGACTGGCATCCCCCAGCCGCAGGGCGAAAGGGATTAAGGCCTGCAAGTCCGGCAGGGTCAGGCTGCTTTCAACGCTGTTGCGGTAATTTTGATACAGTTCGGGCAGGCGCACGAGTGTTCCGCCGGAAACCATGCGCTGAACGATCAGACGCAGGATTTCCTGCTGGCGCAGGTTGCGGTTTTCTTCATCCTGACCGATGCGGTAACGCAGGTAACACATCACCTGATCGCCGTCCAGCAGGTGACGGCCGGGCGGAATGTCGTTGCAGATTTCGGGCATCTTTTCGGCAACGGTCACTTCCAGCCCGCCTAAATCGTCAATGAAGTAAACCAGGGCTTCCAGCCGGACGATCACATAATCATCCGGGCGCACGCCAAAGTTGTATTCCAGCGTATCGGCGAGCATCCGCACCCCGCCAACGGCATAAGCCGTGTTGAGACGTTGCATGGTATACCCGGGAATGTAGACGAACAAGTCCGGCGGCAGAGAAAGGACACTGGCGCGCCCCAACCGCGGCTGATAAAACACCAGTGCAACGGCGTCCCCGCGCCCGGCGTAGGGGGTGGTGTAATCCAGCCCCACCAGTACCAGCGTGCGCACCTCCACCGGCAGGCGGATTTGGGAAAGCGGCGGCGGGATGGGGGTGACCGGCGTAAGGCGCGGAGTGGGAAAAACCGGGCGGGGTGTACGGAAACCCGACTGGGTAGCCGTTGCCGAAGGAGTGGAAGAAGGCAGCAGCGAGGCGGTAGAGGAAGGGGTCACCGTCATGCCGGTGGGAGGACTCATACAGCCGGCCAGCAGCAGCACCATCATCAGCAGGGCGGCCTTGCGGCGCAGAGGGAGCGAAAAAGTCAGCATCATTTGAATTATAGCAGTCCAAAGGGAAGAACTGAGATTTTACCCTGATGACGAAACAAACCGCGAGGATTGATTCCAATAAAGTTATAATATTATTGACTAAAAAGGTAATTGATTTCCGAATTTTTCGTTGTACAATAATTCCAAGAACGTTGATTTTCCCTTTTTTTAACCAGGAGGTATTTGCATGCGTTTCCAAAAATGGCTTTTACTGGCGGTTGTTTTACTTGTGGCGGTTGCTCTGGCGCTACCCGGCAGCGCAGCGATTGCCCGCAAGCAAGTCTTTCGAGCCAGCCTTTCACCGGACAATGAACTTCACGAAGTGGTTGGTTCGACAGCGCGCGGTTCGGCTGTAGTGGTCTCCAACATGGACGGCAGTTTTAGCTTTACTGTGATTGGGCGCCGCCTTTCCGGTCCGGCAACCGGCGTTCACCTGCATGCCCCGGCGGATGCAACCCAGACCGCACCGATTTTCATCAGCCTGTGCGGTTCGCCTGCGCCTTCGGTGGTGGGTGACTGCACCTACGATGCCGACGGAAACTTGTACATCACCGGCGTGATCGGCCCTGCGCAATTGATGGCCGCCGGCGTAACCGGGGCTCAGTTCAACAACTACCTGCGCAGCGGACTGATTTATGTCAATGTCCACACAGCCCTAAACCCGATGGGCGAAGAGCGTGGTCAATTGCTGGAACCTTAAACATTCTCCAATTCCCCACCCCAAAACACCCGTGCAGCATCCCAGGCCGGGTGTTTTATTTTTCCCCATTCCTCTCAAAGGATTTTTAACCGAATCCTGGTCAAACAAGTTGCTATAATAGGAGTAATCTCAACTTGAAGGCGGAGGAAAACTCATGCACATTCTGGTTGGACTGGAAAACAATGTTGAAAACCGCTCGCTGGCATGGGCACTGGAACATCCCGGTTGTTTTGCCTACGGCACAGAAAGCAGTGAGGCCGTCATGAATATGGCGCTGGCATTTCTGGAATATAAACGCTGGATTGCCAGTCACACCGCCCAATCGTGGCTCGACGATGTGCATGATGTGGATGTGCGGCTGGTGGATGTGTGGGAAGTGTACGAAATTGACGAAAACTTCGATGTCAAGCCGGACGGGCGTTATTCGGTCAACGCCTGGTTCCGCTACGACTGGAAGCCGCTCACCCGGCTGGAAGTGCGCCGCGGGCTGGATATCCTCTCCTTCAGTCGCGCCGACCTGCTCAAACTGGTAGAAGGCCTATCCGACACCATTCTTGACCGGCCTTACCCCGGTGAACGCTGGAGCATCCGCGGGGTGCTGGGGCATGTTGCCAAAGCCGAATGGTGGTACCTCGACCGCCTGGGGCTGGCCGGCATCAGCCGACGCGAGTTGCCGGAGGATGTGTTTGAGCAGTTGGATGCGGTGCGCCGCAGACTGGTGGAAACGCTGCCGACGCTGGAAGGTGAAGTGAAAGTGGTGGGCAAGGACGGCGAATTTTGGAGCCCGCGTAAACTGCTGCGGCGCGCTGCGTGGCACGAACGCGATCACATCGCCCACATTCAAAAACTGCTTTCCGGCACGCGCGAATTGGGTTAGAAAAACCGCCACGCCGCCTGACGGCGGCTCGCGGCGACGGATATGCGGTTAATCTCGCCCCGAAAACTGGTTTTGAGCGGGGTTCTATCCGACCACTTCCACCAAAAAGTAGGTCTTTTTACCGCGCCGCAGGATGAGGAAACGACCTTCCAGCAGATCATTGACGGTCACCAGCCGTTCACTTTCGGCAACACGATGATTGTTCAGGTAAATTCCGCCCTCACCGATGGCGCGGCGGGCTTCACCCCTGGATTTCATCATCCCGCTGCCAACCAGTAAATCTACGATATTCAGGCCTGTCCCGCTGAACTGGTCTTTGTTCAAGCGTGCTGAGGGGACATCGGCAAAGATGTCCTCAATCTCCGCGGCCGAAAGCCCCTCCACCGCGCCGCCAAACAACACCTGTGAAGCCTGTTCAGCGCGCGCCAGGGCAGTTTCGCCGTGCAGCATGCCGGTCATCACCCGCGCCAGCGTACGCTGGGCATCGCGCTGTTCGGGTTTTTCTTCCAGCGCGTGCTGCAATTCCTCGATTTCCGGCTGGGTCAGGAAAGTAAACACTTTCAGGTAGTGAATCACGTCGCGGTCATCCGTGTTCAGCCAGAACTGGTAGAAGCGGTAGGGCGAGGTGCGCCGGGGGTCAAGCCAGACCGCACCGCTTTCGGTCTTGCCGAATTTACTGCCATCGGCTTTGGTGATGAGCGGGTAAACCAGTCCATAGGCCGTCCCGCCGGTTACACGGCGAATCAACTCCACCCCGGCGGTGATGTTTCCCCACTGATCCGAGCCGCCGGTTTGCAGCAGGCAGCCGTAGGTGCGGTACAGGTGCAGAAAGTCGTAGGATTGCAGGAGCATGTAACTGAACTCGGTGAAAGAAATGCCCTCTTCGCGCTCCAGCCGGGCGCGCACCGAGTCCTTGGCAATCATGTAATTGACGGTGAAATGCTTGCCAATGTCCCGCAGGAAGTCAATCAGGTTGAGAGGCAGCAGCCAGTCGGCGTTGTTGACCAGCCGGGCCGGGTTGGTTTTGGAGTCGAAATCCAGAAAACGCGCCAGCTGCCCCTTAATGGCTTCGGCGTTTTCTTCGATCTGCTGACGCGAAAGTAGCGGGCGTTCGCTGCTCTTGCCGCTCGGATCGCCGATCATGGTCGTGCCGCCGCCCGCCACCGCAATCGGGTGATGACCGTAACGCTGCAAGCGCGCCAGCGCCAGCAACGGCACAAGGTGACCGATGTGCAGGCTATCGGCGGTCACATCAAAACCGTTATAGACGGTGACGGTCTGGGTGGCAAGCAGGTTCTGGACGCCTTCGATACAATCAAAGACCAGCCCGCGCCATTGGAGTTCTTCAAATGCGTTTGCAGGCATGGTTCACCTAAACAGAGGGATTTTTTGCGGCTGCCGGGCAGCCGTCTCTAATTCTAACACAACCCCGCCTGCGGATGAGGATTTTCAACGATTTGAGGAAATCGTCTCAGCCAGCGCGGCAATCTCCCCCACAGCCATGGCGGGGGAGATTGCCCTGTAATCTTACTCTCTTGCCAAAGCCTGCCGCGTTGCAGCACAGCGTTCGCAGGTCGGGTCATCGCACAAAAACGCCAGCGGGTCTTCCTGCAAGGCGGCCACCAGCAGGCCGGTCATCTCGGTCAAAGGTAAAGCGCGCACCCGTGCCGTTCCGATCATAGTCTCGCGGGTGACGGCTTGCAGCAGCGGGGCGGCTTTTTCAAACCCCAGCGAACAGCCCGGAAAACCCGGACACTCCACCACACCGCCGGGAGTCAGCGCCCAACGCACGAATTGCCGCCGCCCGGCCAGTTTTTCGGCGTAATGGATGCTGGTGTTGACGGTGTGATCCACCCCCAGCAGCAGCACCCAGCCCTCTTCTTCGTTCAAAACCCGGATGGGCGCCAACGGTTCGGCCAGTGTTTGAGTGGTGAGCGCCTCATCCACGCCCACTCCGGCGAACGAAAGGATCGGATGAGTTGAACGCTTTGCCTGCGGGTGTTTACGGAGCACCTCCGGCAGGATGCCCATCAGCGGGTCGGCCGGCAGGTCGGGGGTGAAGAAAACCGCCATGGCGTTTTGATCGCGCCCGCTGCCGTATTGGATGGCATTATCGGCCGGGCCTTCCTCCGGAATCAGCATGGTCTGGTAAGTGTGGGTGGGCATCATCAGATGCGGGAAGACGCCGAGCAGGGCACCCAGCAGCGTTTCGGCCCCGCCGCGTACCTCCCCAAACGACTTCAACGAGGCATGGGCAATCACCGGTTTACCGGCTGGCAGCCCCAGCCGCTGTAATCCCTGCACCAGTTCACGATAGGAAAGTGGCATGGCAGCCTCCCCCGTTCGGTGGGATGGGCTGTATCTCCGCCATTAATCCGTCGCAACGCGCCGAAGCACCTGTTGAACAATCGTTTCGAGGTTGTCCTGAGCGGCGGCAAACACAGCACTATGAATATTATACGCCAGCAGCCCGGAAGCGATGGCTTCCACCAGCCCGCTAATTCCGGCCTGGGCGGCTGCCAGCGGCAGAGAAGACCGTGCCAGTTGGGGCTGGGTGACGAAGAAAACTCCTCCCCCGCCTTTCTGCTCACGCATCACCGCCACGGCAGCCTGCGCCAGCAAAAACGGCGCGCTCAGGTTGATTTCAAGCGCGCGCTGCCAGTCCCACTCGTCCAGCATCAGCAAATCGGCAGAAGGAGCGGCTTGCAGGCAATACATCAAAACATCCAGCCGCTCCCAATCATGGAGAACATCGTCAATCAGCGCCCGGGCTGCCAGCCCCTTGCCGGTATCCCCCACGTAGGTGCGGCAGACCGAACCGATTTGCTCGATCTTCTGCTTCAACTCTTCCAGATGCAGGGGCTGTAAATCATGGGCGGCAATCTGCCAGCCGGCAGCCGCCAGACGGAGGGCAATCGCGCGGCCGGGGTCACGGCCGGCTCCGCAAACCAGGGCTACCCGTGGGGGAACGGATCCATTTTTACGGTTCATGGCTGCTCCTTTACCTGTCTATCCGCTGGTTCGCACACTTGCGGCACAGGCGGATTGTCGTTGGCGTTCAGGCGCAGGTTGAAGTAGGGGGATGGGTCGAAGGTGTTACCAATCTCCAGTTCGTTGAGGAAGTGACCCTGCCCGTCATCTTTGACAATCGAAAAATGCAGATGCACCCCTACCGGCGCGCCGGGCGTGCCAGAAAAATTGCCCTGAAAGCCCAGCAAAGTGCCCTGCTCGACAAACACCTCGCTCGTGCCGGGCGGAAATTGTGGCGCAATCAGGGAATTGCCCTGTTCGTCCGCCAGATGGGTGTAATACGTCCAGATTTGACGGCCTGGTTGGAGCGGGTCTTGCGGGATGCGGATGATGACGGTGGATTTCCAGTCCGAAAGGCGGGTCAGGTAGCCGTCGTAGGCAGCGTACACCGGCGTCTGCCCCGGTGGGGTGCCGCCGAAAATATCCAGGCCGGTGTGGCGGTGCCCGGGGCGGAACGAATCATCCCACAAAAAACCGATATAACCATCGGTGGGGAAGGCAAACGGAGCGCCCTCGCAGCGTGTACCGGCGCGCACCATCCAGTCGGCATAATTCTGCGGGTTACGGATGAACTGTACCACACGGGTGGTGCGATTGGCCGTGCGGCGCGGATTCAGAAACCAGAAATAACCCACCACCAGTCCGGCAATCACCGCCCCGCCCAGCAAAAGCGGAAATACGCGCTTCATGCCGGTTGAGTCAGGCGTCCCTGCATGGACCACGGTCCCGTCCAGGTGATTTCCACCGGCAGGATCTTACCCCGCAGGTCGGCTTCACTTTCGACAAAGACCAGTTTATTGGTGGGGGTGCGTCCCTTCCAGCGCCCGCGTACCGGTTCTTCGAACAATACATCCACCGTCTTGCCGAGGTAGGCAGCGTGGATTTCGGCGGCAATCGTCTCCTGCAATTCTTCCAGCAGGCGGAAACGCCGCCATTTTTCCTCGTCCGGCACATCATCGGCCATGCGGCGCGCCGAAACCGTGCCTTCGCGCGGCGAGTAGCGCGCCAGATGCGCCACATCCAGTTTCAACTCCGCCAGCAGGTCGTAGGTGTGCTGGAACTGGGCTTCGCTCTCGCCGGGGAAGCCGACAATCACATCGGTGGCGATGGAAACGCCGGGGATGCGGGCGCGGATTTTCTCCACCAGCCGGCGGTACTGCTCGGCGGTATAACCGCGGCGCATGTTGGCCAGCACCTCGTCGTCGCCGGCCTGCACCGGCACTTCGATGTGCGGCATGACCTTGGGCAGTTCGGCAACCGCATCCAGCAGGTCATCGGTCATCCAGTTGGGGTGCGAGGTGAGGAAGCGGATGCGCTCCAGTCCCTCAACCTGATGCAGGCGGCGCAGCAGGCCGCTGAGGGTGGGGTAATCGGGGTTGTCCTTGCCGTAGCGGTCAACAATCTGCCCCAGCAGGGTGATTTCCTTAACGCCCTGCGCCACCAGCGCACGGGCTTCGTTCAAAATTTCCTGCGGCGGGCGGCTTTTTTCCACCCCGCGCCGGTAGGGGATGATGCAGAAGGTGCAGGCGTGCGAACAACCATACACCACCGGTACGAATGCCGAAACCAGATTGCCGCGCTCTTCGGCTGGCAGGGTCAGGTCTTCATCCTGCAGGGCATAACGCAGGGCCACCTCGGCCTGTTCCAGATCGCGCCCGTCGCGGCGCAGCAGGTACTCCACCAGCGGGCGCGGGTCAGAAGGCGGCGAAAAGACATCCACATACGGGAAGCGCTCGGCCACTTTGGGGTTGCCCTTGACCCCCACCAGACAGCCCATCAGATTGATCACCAGATCGGGGCGCTGTTTTTTGATCGGGCGCAGTGAACTGAGCCGCCCGTAGGCTTTTTCCTCGGCGGACTGGCGCACCACACAGGTATTCAACACGATCACGTCAGCCTCTTCGGCGCGCGGCGCGCTGTGATACCCGAGGTGTTCCAGCGCCGAAGCCACCCGCTGCGAATCGGCCACGTTCATCTGACAACCTTCAGTCCAGATGTAGTATTTCATGCGCCAAATTATAACAGGGTTTGGGAATGGAATTAAGGGTGTTTTTGTCTGAATTTTAGATCCCGAAGTTGAATTCATCTCTTTCTAAAGCCTGCCAAATTGAACCCTCCTTTGCTTCGTTCTTCCCTCTTGAAGTTATCTCGGAAGGAAACTGGCAGGTGATCGGCAAAAGTCAGGTTGCCGACAGAGAGGCAGAAGTCCTACAAAGCGACCGCCAACGGGTCCGGGTGGATGCACAACGCGGAGTCGTACTGCGCCTTGAAATGTTGGACACAACACACCGTCAGCAGATCAGCCGCTTTATTCAGGTGGAGGAAATTCGCTTCGACATTCCGATCCCCGCCCGAAGCCGTCAAATCCACCTGCAAGAAGGCTACTCACCGGGGTTGGATGAGCACCCTGCTGGTAAGGTGGACAGCCTGAGTGGTCAGCCGCTTGAATTCCACTACCTGACCGGGTGCCGAATGCCATAGTTTTGCGCCACTGCTATTTCCTTACAATTCACTTTACGCCGCCGCCCGTCCTCCGGCAGGGCTACGCCACACCTCAAGCGGTATATAATTGTGAAAAGTTTGGGAGAGGCGCGGTTTAGCCTTGCCCGAATAATTAGCCAGCGCTCGATTAACGAAATAAAGGAAAACCCATGCCGTCAGCCGAACGAACCCTGCGGGTGGAAGCCATCGTCCTGCGCCACAACGATTGGGGCGAGGCCGACCGCCTGCTGACCCTCTATACCCGCGAAGAAGGCAAACTGCGCGCCATTGCCAAAGGCGTGCGGCGCTTGCGCTCGCGCAAGGCCGGCCACCTGGAGCCCTTCACCCGCGTCAAATTGATGCTGGCGCGCGGCCGAGACCTGTGGATTGTCACCCAGGCCGAAACGCTGGCGGCCTACCTTTCCCTGCGCGACGATTTGGAACGAATTGCCCACGCCAGTTATGTGGTGGAACTGCTCGACCGGTTCACCTACGAAGAAGGCGGCAACCGCGCCCTGTTCGATTTGCTGGCGGTCACCCTGCAGCGGCTGAATGAGGGTCATCCCTCCTTCACCGTTCTGCGCTATTACGAATTACGCCTGCTCGACCTGCTCGGTTTCCGCCCGGAGTTGTTCCGCTGCGTGGGGTGCGGCGAGGAAATTCAGCCGGTGGATCAGTTTTTCTCGCCCTTGCTTGGGGGCGTGCTCTGCCCACACTGCGGCGGTCAGGACACCTCGGCGAGGCCGGTTTCGGTCAATGCCCTGCGCTTTCTGCGCCACTACCAGCGTAGCACCTACGCGGAGGCAAGCCGTGCGGTCATTCCCCCGGCGGTTCAGCAGGAAATGGAAACGCGCATGCAGGACTACCTGACCTACTACCTTGAGCGCGGGTTGAACACCCCCGGCTTTTTACGCGCCGTGCGCCGGCGTAATCCCGATTAATCGTTTAGCGCAGCGGCACGCTCCGCAAAACTGAGCGGGCGGCTGTATTCCTGAAAACCCTGCACGGTGATGCGGCGCAGCAAAATCAGCGAAACCGACAGGCTCACCGCAAACAGGAAGAAAACGATCACATAACCCGCCAGCGGATTGCCGGTCAGCAGACTGATCAAATCGCGCAGTACGCCGCTGGAAAGTGTGCCGATCAGCCGCGAGAGGGCGTTGGCGATGCCCCATGCCCCGATATACACTCCCACCCGTTCGGTGGTCATATCCAGCATCAGCGAAAGGTTGGAAACGGTGGCCAGCCCGCTGCCCAAACCCAAAAGCACCACCCCGCCGTAAAACATGCCGGTGGTCTCCACCAGTGCGCTGGCAGAAATGAGCAAAAATGCAACCACCGCAACGCCGCCGCCGATCTGCGCCACCCGGCGCTTGCCAATCCGCCGTTCCAGCAGGCTGGCGCTTGCCAGGGTAATCAGCATACAGGTGCCCCAAATCGAGGTAATCCGGGTGGTGGTGGCTACCGGCAGGTTGAATGCCTGGGCGGCAAACGGTTCCAGCAGGACATCCTGCCCCAGAATGGCGGCCAGCAGCAAAATCAGGTAAAAGAAGAAACGCCGCGCCACCGGATTGGCAAACACCACCCGCAGGGTGCTAACCCAGCCGGTGCGTTCTTCATCCGGCACATTTTGCAGCGGGCGGCTGTTGCGCGGCTCCAAACCGAGCAGGCCGATGATTCCCAGCAGCAGGGCTGCCCCGGCCACATATAAAAAGGCGGTTTGCAGCTGTTCGGGCGAATAATCCACCAGCAGCCGACTGAGGGTGGCAGCGGTGAAGATGATCGAGAGGATCATCAGGGTCATCATCACCGCAACGGTGCGGCTGCGTCCCTGTTCGCCGGTCAATTCCGAAGCCAGCGAGAAATAACTGACCGCCGCCAGATTGTACCCCATGCCCCACGCGGCAAAGGTCAGCAAAGTCAGCACCAGCCCCAGACCGGGGTTTTGCGGCATGGTGAACACGGCAAACGGCGCCACACCCAAAGATGCCACGCAAAGCAACAGCCCCAGCGCAATGTAGGGGCTGCGCCGCCAGCCAAAAATGGGATGACGGTCGGAGTACGAGCCGATCATCACCTGAATTGGAGCGAAAAGATACGGCAGAGACGCCAGCAGAGAAACCAGCGCAGCCGAAAGCGCCAGTTCCTTGATCATCACCCGGTTGAGGGTGCTGTTGATCGGCACCAGCGTCATCGCCACAGCAACATGGATGAAGGAGATTTGAATGATTTTTCGCAGCATGAATGCGATTGTAAACCATGGCGATTAAAGGCGGATTAAAGTTTACGCCATGTGCAACGATTGAATCTCCCTGCCGGTTTTGACCGCATGCCGCTACGGATAGCGTTCCAGAATGAGCGGAAAGACGTCGTAATTTTTCAGCGGCGGGGTCAACAGCAAGCGGTTGCTGCCCTGACAATCGTACAAGAAGACGGTCTCAGCCGCAGCGGGATCGCCAAACAAACCGACCGTATCCAACAGCTCTCGTTCGCCGAAAATTTCTACTTCGAGAGTAACACTGGAAGATGCCACATTACTGAAAACGATCTTCCCGATTTCTTCAACACGATAGTCTGCAAATCCCGGCCCGTCAATGATGACATCCATCAGCACATCGGTCGAGCCGGCTTTGATCGAAGCAGTTTGGGTGAACTGAATGGCTTCAAAAAACAGCTGACCCATGGGGTTGAACTGATACCATGCATTCCCGCTTGTCCCCACGTAAGTAATATCCGTGCCTTCGAAAGCGGTTTGAAAATACGGTGCAGCATCCACCACCACCCAACGTCCAATGATGCAGGGTTCCAGCACCAGATCAGGCGCAGTAGTCTCGGCAGGGAGCGGCGACGGTACTTCGGTTGGGGGCGCTGTTTGGGTTGGAACGGGGGAAGGCAACGCGGTCGGGATTATAGGTGAGGGAATTTCCGGCAGGCTTCCCGAATCACCACTTCCCGCGCAGGCGGACAGTCCGGCAGCCACCACGGCTGTCAACAGAACGATCAAAAAGCGCCTTAAAATATTCATCTAAACACTCGTTTAAATATGATAAATTTTACAAAAATTATAAAGTAACTATTTTAAAAATTCAATTGATTTAGCAAACTTGATCGTCGAAGTTGGGTTGATTTTATTGCTAGCCGGATATGAAAAAACTTTTTGCCCGTAACTTTTTGGCACAGAATACGACTATATGGACATATAAACCCCTTTTTCGTGGAGAATCAAGATGTCTAGCAAACCTCTTTCTCGATTAACTTTAACCGTTGTATCTATTCCAATTCTTGTCCTTTTATCTGCCTTCGTTTTCATTCAATTTCTGCCGATCGGCAAAGACCACACCAACCCGCCGGTGGTAGCCGAGCCAAACTGGGACAGTCCGCAAACCCGTGAAACCTTCATGCGCGCCTGCGGCGATTGTCACAGCAATCAAACCGTCTGGCCATGGTATACCAACATTGCGCCGGCGTCCTGGCTGATCAGCCGGGACGTGACCGAGGGGCGAGAAAAATTGAATGTATCCGAATGGGGAATTCGTGAGAATGAAGCCGATGATGTGGTCAAAGTCGTCCAAAACGGCGAAATGCCACCGTGGTTTTACCTGCCGCTACATCCGGAAGCCCGCCTGAGTGCGGCTGAAAAGCAGGTATTTTTACAGGGATTGGCAGCGACTTTCGGGAATGAAAATGAAGAAAAGGAAAGCAGGGAACGGGAAAACGGTGAAGATGACGATTAACCCAATGGGCTGTTTTTTTCTTGAACGGCTGACCTGTTTTGCCAATCATTTATCCCCATCAGAATAAAGTTTAATGAGATTCGTAGAATCAGTAGGGGCTGGGGATATGTGGATAAAACCGCCTTTGATTGCACCAATCCCCCATATATAGGGTTAATGAGGATCTGGTTGGCTGCATACAGTGGTAAAAATTACCCCGCTTTGGGGATAGATTCTGTGGAGAAAGCGTGGATTGAAAAACCGAAATTTTCGTCATAAAGCGGGCTTTTTTATATATGGCAATCCAGGACATTTGCCCCCCATATATGGGGGGCTGACTTTGACGCTAAAGCAGAATAATTTGAGCATTTATCCCCAATTTTCCACATCCATCCCAACTTATCCACAGTTTTTCCACATTTATCCACAGATAACGTGGAAAAAACGAAAAAAGAACCGCAGAGAGACTCCCCACCTGTGGGGGTGTGATTTCCTTCCTTTATTACACGCCGTACCGTTCTCCCCACAGGTCGAGCGTCTCTTCGACAATGTCCAGGTACGCATCCAGCGCTTTGAGACGTTCGGGCAGGGCTTCGCCGGAGAGTCCCAGTCGGCGGCAGGCATTTTGCCACTCGGTCAGGACATCTGGGTTTTGCGGCAGGGCGCGGGCGGCACGCGTCCATGTGCGCAGCATCGGCCACAGCCCGGCGGCGGGGGACGCCTCGGACAGGGACAGGATCGCTCGTTCGTAATAGGGCAGACGGGCAGGGTCAAGGCGCGGCGGCTTTTCGGTCAGACTACCGGCAGCCTGCATGGCGACTCGCCACGGTTCCAGCAGGTTTTCGATCAGTTCCGGGCTGGCAGGGTCATCCTGAATCAGGTCGGCCAGTCCGGCGGCCATGCCCGGACGCCCGGCGGCTTCGGCGCGCTGCGGAAAAACAAGCAGAAAACGACGTTCGGTTAACGGGGTGCCGTACAAAACGCTGATGGCGTTAGAGGCATTTTCCAGAATATCGAGGTACTGGTGAATTTGCAACGGGGTGGCCTGAGGCGGCTGGGATTGCAAATCCAGCCATGATTGACGGGCATTCTCACTGAATTGGCGAGCACGCTGCAGGACATACTCCGGCAGGTCAAACTGCGCCCCGGCGCTGGCCTGGGTAAATTCAAACCAGTGTCCCAGGTCATGCAGCGGAATCGGGTTGGCGCACAAAAAAGCCCCGATCCAGTTATCGGCGCGCAGCCGGCGCGGCTGCTGGAAGGCGCTCTGCGGCAGGTGCGCAATATCCAGATGGATTTCATCGGTCAGCCGCACAATTTCACGCGGATAAGGCGGCAGGGTGGTGTGGACAAAAATCAGGTCAATATCGGTTGTTCCACCCAGCAGTGGCTCCTCGCCGAGCAGCGAGCCGGTCAGGTAAATACAAACCAGACTGCGATCGCGGCGGGCATACCGTTCGGCGCTCTCGCGGGCGGCTTTATGCAGGGCTTCCAGGGTGATGCGCATGGGCTTACCTCCTCAGGGGAAAAGTCAGTTTGAATGCCCCGATTCGGCGGGTGTATCCAGCGGTAATTCCGGCTGAAAGGGGGACAGGCGCAACGCCTGCCGGATGCGGTTCTCAATCCATTCCAGATCACCTTCGTTGCGCACAAAATCGAGCGGGTCGCTTTCGATGACCAGCACCGGGAAACGTGGTTTGGACGAGAGGAAGAATTCATCATACGCCTGATTGAGTTCGGCGATGTAGTCGCGTTCCATGTTGCGCTCGTAGGGACGGTCGCGCAGGGCAATGCGCTGCATCAGGGTATTGGTGCTGGCGCGCAGGTAGACCACCAAATCAGGGGGGATAATCTTTTCAATCAGGGCTTCGTGAACGCGGTAGTAAGTTTCCAGTTCATCGCCTTTCAGGTTGATGCGCGCAAACAGGGCGTCTTTTTCAAAGGTGTAATCGCTGATCAGCGGTTTTTCTTCGGCCAGCAGGGCGGGAACGCTGTAGCGCTGCTGGTTATAACGGCTGAGCAGGAAGAAGATTTGGGTTTGAAAAGCGTAGCGCGCCCGGTCGGCGTAGAAACTGCTCAAGAAGGGGTTTTCTTCGAAGACTTCCAGCAGCAAATTGGCTTCAAAGCGCGGCTGTAAAAGCCGCGCCAGGGTCGTTTTTCCAACTCCAATGACACCTTCTATGGCAATGTACATGGATTACTCCTTCTTTATGTCATTCCGAGCGAAGCGACACTTGCACTGCACTGCGTTTGGTGCAGTGCAGGTGGGAATCTCCCCGCCGGTCTTGCGGGAGATTGCCGCGCTCGCCGCGCTCGCTTGCAATGACGTAAACCCCTTAATGTCACCCCAAACGGAGTGAGGGGTCTCCCCGCCGGTCTTGCGAGAGATTGCCGCGCTCGCTGCGCTCGCTTGCAATGACGTAAACCCCTTAATGTCACCCCGAACGGAGTGAGGGGTCTCCCCGCCGGCTCTGCGGGAGATTGCCGCGCTCGCTTGCAATGACGTGAACCCCTTAATGTCACCCCGAACGGAGTGAGGGGTCTCCCCGCCGATCTTGCGAGAGATTGCCGCGCTCGCTTGCAATGAGGTAAACCCCTTAATGTCACCCCGAACGGAGTGAGGGGTCTCCCCGCCGGTCTTCCGGGAGATTGCCGCGCTCGCTGCGCTCGCTTGCAATGACGTGAACACTATTTTCGCGTCTACACCCACGCGGGAGAGTGTTTTTCCCGCCAGCAATGAAGTTACAAAATAATCACAACTCATCAGAAAGATCTTTCCATTCAGGATTTACCGATTCGATCAACGAAACCTTTTTCGCCCTCGACCAACCTTTGATTTGTTTTTCCCTTCCAATGGCGCCCTCTACGCTCTCCGTTGACTCAACATACACCAATTTATGAACGCGATAGCGGGATGTGAACTTACTTTCAATTCCGTTTTTATGCTCATTAATTCTTCTGATCAGGTCATTGGTTACACCTGTGTATAAAACGGTGTTGTACGAATTCGTCAAGATGTAAACGAAGTATGGCAATTTGCTCATTCAATCGGAATGCTCTCCAGCGCCTCTATCTGCTGGCGGATGAAGTCATAACCGCCCTGCCAGAAGGACGGCTGGCTGACGTCCACGCCCGCCTCGCTCAATACCTTAATCGGCGCTTTCGAGCCGCCGGTCGAAAGAATTTTCAAGTAGCGCGGTTTGAACGACTCCCCTTCGGCTTTGTACTGCTGATAAAGGGAGAATACCAGCAATTGCCCGAACGCATAGGCGTACACGTAGAACGGCACATCGAAAATGTGCGGAATGGAAACCCACTCCCAGCGAAACTCGTTGCTGACATCTACCGCGTCCCCAAATTGACGGCGCAGGTTTTCCATATAAGCGTTTGCCAGTTCATCCACCGAGGCGCCCTGATGCACCATTTCATGCGCATCGCGTTCAAACAGCGCAAAGAAGACCTGCCGTTGAATGGTGGCGTAGGCGTCGTCAATCTGGCGGAAGAGCAGGTCGCGCCGCACAGCCGGGTCGCTTTCGCTTTTGAGCAGGCGGTCAATCAGCAGCATTTCGCCGAAGGTGGAGGCGGTTTCGGCCAGCGGCAGGTTGGAGTGCCACGTCAGCACGCTGTGATGGGATGCCAGCATGGAGTGGATGGCATGCCCCAATTCGTGCGCCATGGTTGCCATATCATCGGCGCGCCCCTGGTAGTTGAGCAGCACCCACGGGGTCAGTTCCGGCACGGCGCCCCAGCAGAACGCGCCGCTGCGCTTGCCCTTGCGCACCTCGCTGTCGAGGTGTTTCTCCTCGAACACCCGCCGCGCCAGCTCGGCAATTTGCGGGTCGAACTCGCGGAAGGCGTCGAAGACGGTCAGGGCGGCCTGATCGAAGGGATAGTGCTTATCGGCTTTGGCAACCGGCGCGTAAATATCATAGCGGCGCAGCCGATTCATCTTCAGCCAGCGGGCTTTGAGGCGGAAGTAGCGCTGGAACACATCTACATTGCTGGCGCACACGTCCAGCAGCGTGTCCACCACCTCATCCGGCAGGTCGTTGACCAGATTGCGCGCCGACATGGGCGTGCGGTGTTTGCGCAGGTTGATCTGCTCATTGCGCCAGTCGCGCACCAGCGCCTGATAAATCTGCCCCAGAATCGTCCCGTCGTTGCCGTAGACGCGGTAGAGTTCCTGATAGGCGGCGGCGCGCAGGTCGGGGTCGGCGCCGCGCACGTAGACCATCAACTCGCCGCGGGTCAGTTCCTTTTCCTCGCCATCCACCGTGATTTTGAAGGTGTAGCGGTTGGTGATGGAACTGTACAGCATCTGCAGGGCATTCACCCCGGTCACGTTCTTGATGTTGATGATTTTTTCCTCGGCTTCGCTGAGGGTGTGCGGCTTGAAGTGGCGCAGGGCTTCCAGCCAGTATTCCAGGTCGCCGGCAGCCGGCATCAGTCGGGCGGCGGCCTCGTCCGAAAGGTCTTTCCACCACAGGTTGAAGAACAGGGTGCGGTTGGTCAGGTCGGCAACAAACTGCTCCACCCGCGCCGTCAGGGTTTGGGCGGTCTGGTTCTGGGTATCCTCGGAGAACAGCAGCCCGGCGTAGGCGTACAGCCGCGAGCCAAGGTTCTGGATTTTCTCCAGTTGATGCAATATTTTCAAGAATTCCTCGACGGAGATGTCCTCGCGCAAACTGCCCCGGTAGGTTTCAAACTCGGCTACCAGTTGATCCAGCGTCTGGAAGGCGGTTTCCAGTTCGCTGCTGTTGGGGGCGGGGAACAAGTCGCTGAGGCTCCAGCGGGTTTGCTGATAACGGATATCGGTGGTGGTCATTCTTCTTCCTCTCCTGGATTGAACAAAATGGATTTGAGTTTTTGGCGGAGGTGGTCAATCGGGCGCAGGGTCTCGTCGTGAGGGTCGAAGTAATGCCACTGCTGCCAGCCGTTGACCGCTGCTGCGGCGATCTGGCGGGCAATCAGGTGGATTGAGCCACGCATTCCATTATACTCGACTCGTCCGTCGGCTAAAACCAGCGCCGTGTGCTCCGCCCGGCCCTCAAAGTACAGGGTTTGCCCGGCTTGCAGCAGACCGTGTTCCAGCAATGCGCCAAACGGCAGGCGCGGTTCACGACGCGGGTTGGTTTGGGTCAGTGTGGCGGGGGGCGCTGCGGAGGCGTTTGCCAGCCGGCGGCGGGCCAGTTCCACGTACTGCGGATCGCGTTCAATGCCGATCCAGTGCCGTCCCAGCCATCGGGCAACCTCGCCGGTGGTGCCACTGCCGAAAAACGGATCCAGCACCACATCGCCGGGGTTGGAAGCCGCCAGCAAAATGCGGTAAAGCAGGGCGCGCGGTTTTTGGGTGGAGTGGGCTTTGGCGCCGTTTTCGCGCAGGCGCTCGCTGCCGCTGCAAATCGGCAGGTACCAGTCGCTGCGCATTTGCAGGTCGCCGTTGAGCGCCTTCATGGCGTGGTGGTTGAAGGTGTAGGGCTTGCCGCGTTCTTTCTGTGCCCAGATCAGCGTTTCGTGGGCATTGGTAAAGCGCACCCCGCGGAAGTTGGGCATCGGGTTGGTTTTGACCCAGACGATGTCGTTCAAAATCCAGAACCCCAGATTTTGCAGGTGGTAGCCCACCCGGTAAATATTGTGGTAACTGCCGATCACCCACAGCGTACCGCTGGCTTTCAGCACCCGCCGGCAGGCGCTCAGCCAGGCAAGGGTGAACCGGTCGTAAGCCTCAAAGTCCGCGAAGCGGTCCCAGGTATCGGTCACCCCCGCCACCCGGCTGTGATCCGGCCGCCGCAGCTCGTTGCGCAATTGCAGGTTGTAGGGTGGGTCGGCAAAAATCAGGTCAACCGATTCGGGCGGCAGGCGGTTGATCACCTCCACGCAGTCACCCTGGATGACCTGATCGAGCGGCAGGCTGGACATGATTTAATTGTACCTGAAAAGCAACCGGGGCGGGCTTTTCAGCGCGGGCAGGCGGTCACAATCCCCAGTCGGTCGGCCGGCTGACCGAACCACACCACCGCGTAATTCTGGTAAATGCCGATGCCCATTGCTCCCCAGTTCACCCCCTTCCAGATGCCGTCTTCGATCATCACGGCGTTGTGGCCGCTGCTGGCTTTCCAGGCGGCAAAAGCCCCATCGGCGGTTGCCTGTGCGCTGTGCCAGTAGGCAATCTCAAAGCCGTAGCCGGTGTAAACACCGTTGGTAATCTCTTGGGGCTTCAGCCACATGCCGCTGGCGTTTTTGTGGTCGGGCGTGTAGCACACCGGCGTCCAGTTGCCCTTGTTCGACCACGAGTGCAGGTTGCATTCCCCGGTATTGGGGCGGTTTTCGTACAGGTCGCGCACGTGAGCCTGGGCGACTCGGGTCAGCGATTGGGAGAAAGTCACCGGCGGCAGGCCTTTTTCGCGGCGGTAGGCGTTGATCAGGTTGCCCAGTTTTTCTTCTTCGCCGGTCAGGCAGGTGTTGACCGGCTGATTCGGCTGGTTAGCGGGAGCGTTGGCAATCAGCGGCAGGTACACCTTGTAGTCATCACAAGCCACCTCCGGCGTGCTTTGCGCCGCCGGTGATGCCTGAACGGCTGGCAACGGCTGCCAGAACAGGCCTGCCAGCAGGAGGAAAATTCCGGTGAGGAGCATGGTGCGGCTGAGGGTGGGCATAATTTTTCCCTGCAAGGGCGAGAAAAAAATACCACTGGATAACTTGTTTATAACAAATTTTAGGTTGGTCGAAATTAATCTTTGCAAAATTGTTAAGCCGCTTTGCCCGTTGGCAATCTCCTGCCCTGCCTCCGCAACGGCGCTGCGGGAAATTGCCACGCTCGCTTGCAACGACGTAAACCCCTTAATGTCACCCCGAACGGGGTGAGGGGTCTCCCCGCCGGTCTTGCGGGAAATTGTCGCGCTCGCTGCGCTCGCTTGCAACGACGTAAACCCCCTAATGTCACCCCGAACGGAGTGAGGTGTCTTCCCGCCGGTCTTGCGGGAGATTGCCGCGCTCGCTGCGCTCGCTCGCAACGACGTAAACCCCTTAATGTCACCCCGAACGGAGTGAGGGGTCTCCCCGCCGGTCTTGCGGGAGATTGCCGCGCTCGCTGCGCTCGCTTGCAATGAAGTAACCCCCTTAATGTCACCCCGAACGGAGTGAGGGGTCTCCCCGCCGGCTCTGCAGGAGATTGCCGCGCTCGCTAGCGCTCGCTCGCAATAACGTAAACCCCTTAATGTCACCCCGAACGGAGTGAGGGGTCTCCCCGCCGGTCTTGCGAGAGATTGCCGCGCTCGCTGCGCTCGCTCGCAACGACATGCCATTTTTCCGGCAATTTGTTTGATTACCCTGACCCAAATTGACGGTAAAATACAACTAATCTCAACCGCTTTTGCTCATCCTTCAAAACCCATGATCATCCATAACATCTCCCAGCTATTGACATTGGCCGGCGGGCCGCAGCGCGGCGCCGATTTGGGCAACCTCGGCCTGCTTTCGCATGCGGCGGTGCTGATTCGCGGCGGCATCATCGAAACCATCGGGCCGGAAAACATCCTCCTGCAAACCTACCCCAACGAACCGCGCTTCGACGCCGGCGGACGGGTGGTCATGCCGGCTTTCGTTGACCCGCACACCCATCTGGTTTGGGCGGGCGACCGCGCCGCCGAGTTTGAACTGCGCCTGCAGGGCAAAACCTACCAGGAAATTGCGGCGGCCGGCGGCGGCATCCGCTCTACCGTGCGGGCTACCCGCGCCGCCAGCGTGGAGGAACTCAAAGCCCAGGCCCGCCCGCGCATTCAAGCCATGCTGCGGCACGGCACCGCCACCGCCGAAGCCAAAACCGGCTACGCCCTCCAGCACCCCGGCGAGCTGCATCAACTGCAGGCCCTGCTGGAACTGGACGCCGAAGAAGAGATGGACATTTTCCCCACCTACCTGGGCGCCCACGACATCCCCCCGGAATTTGAAGACAACCCGGATGGCTACGTGGATTTGCTGTGTACGCAGATGCTGCCCGAAGTGCGCGAGTGGTGGCAGTCCCACGCCCCCGGCCGCCCGCTGCCGTTTGTGGATGTGTTCTGCGAGACGATAGCCTTCAACCTGGCACAGTCCCGCCGCATTCTGGAAACGGCGCGCGCGCTGGGCTTTCCGCTCAAAATTCACGCCGATGAATTCGACAACCTCGGCGGAGCGGCGCTGGCTGCCGAACTGGGGGCGGTTTCGGCCGATCATCTGGTCAAGACCTCGCCGCAGGACATTGCCGCGCTGGCCGCCGGCGAGACCGTGGCAGTCTCGCTGCCCTGCACCCCCTTTGGACTGGCTGACCCGCACTACACCCCCGCCGCACAAATTCTGCAAGCCGGCGGGCTGCTGGCGCTGGCCACCGACCTGAACCCCGGCACGGCCTGGTGCGAAAGCATGCAGTTTGTGATTGCGCTGGCTTGCCGCTACCTGCGCCTGACCCCGGCGCAGGCGATTGCCGCCGCCACCATCAACGCCGCGGCTGCCATCGGTCAGGCCGGGCGGATTGGCTCGCTGGAAGCCGGCAAGCAAGCCGACCTGTTGATTCTCGCCGTCAGCGATTACCGCCATCTCGGCTACCGCTTTGGCGGCAACCTGGCGGCGCACCTTTTCAAGCGCGGCGAGTTGATTTACTGAGACAAGCGGAGAAAATGACCCATGACACTGGATTTAGCAGCCGCACGGAAGTGGTACCCGCTCAACGACCCGGTCCACGGCTTTGACCACATCGAGCGGGTTTACCGCATGGCAGAACGCCTGGCGCAAGCCGAAGGCGCCGACCTGGAAATTGTGCGCGCCGCCGCCCTGCTGCACGACATCGAAGGCAGCCACCCCGGCGAACAGAACCGCGCCGACCACCATCACCAATCGGCGGAGATCGCCGCCGAAATTTTACGCCGCGAGGGCTGGGCGGAGGAGCGCATCGCCGCCGTTCAGCACTGCATTCGCGCCCACCGCTACCGCGACCAGCGCGAACCGCCCGCCACCCTCGAAGCCAAAGTGCTGTTCGACGCCGACAAACTGGATGTGCTGGGGGCAATCGGTGTGGTGCGCGTGCTGGGCTACGCCCAGCAAAACGGCCAGCCGGCATACGCCACGCCTTCGGCGCGTTTTTTGGAAACTGGCGAAAAAGAACCCGCCGAGCCGCACAGCGCCTACCACGAATTTCTCTACAAATTGCGACGGGTCAAAGAACGCCTGTTCACCCCCACCGCCCGCCGGATTGCCGAGGAAAGACACGCCTACCTGGAAGGTTTCTTTACAAGACTGATGGGTGAAATTCACGGTGATTTTTGATATACTTTGGATGAAGCCCTGATCAACAAACCGGTGAGAAAGAACCCATGAACATACCCAGCGGCCCGATTCTGGTTGTGGAAGATAACCCAAACGTCCTCGAACTCATCGAAACCACCCTGCGTTTCAAGGGCTACCCGGTGGTGACCGCCCGCAATGGGCAGGAAGCCATGCAGCGGATTGCTCAGGAAAAACCGGCCCTGATTATCACCGACATCCTCATGCCGAAGATGGACGGTTACAGCCTGGCGCACGCCATCCGCAAAGACCCTGCCACGCGGCGGATTCCCTTCATTTTCATCTCGGCAACTTACCTGACCGCCGAGGACAAGGCGTTTGCCTACAGCCTTGGGGCGGCGCATTTCATCGAAAAACCGCTCGACCCGGAGGACTTCCTGCTGACGGTGGCGGAGGTGCTTACCCGCCAGATGGCAACCGGCACGCTGCACAGCCCGCTGGATGACGAGGATTTTTACGAGGGCTACCGCGAACGGCTGGAAAGCAAACTGCGCCACAAGCAGACCCAGATCAGCCGCACGGAACGGCTGCTGAACACCCTGCCGCCGGCGCAAAAGCCGGCCTTTGAGGCGCTGCTGGCGCAGGCGGTTGCCGACCGCAACGAGATTCAGGCCGAACTCGACCAGTTGTTGAAAACGCTGGAGGAGTTTAAGAGGCGCCAGCAGCCGCCGGTACAGCCCGATGCGGGCGGGAGCGGGTGAGGGGAGCGTGCAACGGGGCAAGCGTTGCGCATAGATTATGCGTACCCCCCTCCTGAAATCGGTATTTTTTTGGTGGAACCGGCAGGGGGGTACGCAGCAAAGATTAAAATTGTACGGAAAGGCAAATTTTTTGCCAGAAACGGTTGATTTTTGGTGAAGAAAATGATAGAATGATGACAGTAATTTGGACTGATGAGAAAAAACATTGGAGAAAAGCAGGCACGAGTCAGCAGTCCGAATCAATAAATGCCCGTAAGGGCATTAAGACACGGCTGGGAGGTTTGACAGTTGGACGGATAGGTTGGGTTTGTCCGAATCAATCAATGCCCGTAAGGGCTTTCGCCTGTTTCCGCACCCCTCCCGCTCAACCGGCAGCGCGGCGCAACTCCCCTTCCCGCTCCCCCCTAAAACCGACCGCAAGCCAGCCCGCTCTTGTGTTAGAATCGAACGCGTATGGCACAACCGCGTTTGATTCTGGCTTCCAACTCGCCCCGCCGCAGCCAGCTGCTGGCGTGGAGCGGCTGGGCGTTTGAACTCGACCCCGCCAATCTCAACGAAGACCCCCTGCCCGGCGAGCCGCCGGCGGAGTACGTCCTGCGCCTTGCCGGTGAAAAAGCCCGCGCCGTTGCCGTCCGCTACACCGGCGAGCCGGCAGTGGTGCTGGCCGCCGATACCACCGTCGCCGACGGCGGCAGCATCCTCGGCAAGCCGGCTGACGCCGCCGAGGCGCGCGCCATGCTGCGCCGCCTGCGCGGCCGCACCCATCAGGTCTATACCGCCGTGGCGCTGATGGACGTTCGGCGCGCCCTGCTGGTGCAGGATGTCTGCATTTCCCACGTTCCCATGCGCCATTACACCGACGCCGAGATCGAGGAGTACATTCAAAGCGGCGACCCGTTCGACAAAGCTGGCGCTTACGCCATTCAGCACCCCCGCTTCCGGCCGGTGGTGGAGTTCGGCGGCTGTTTTGCCAGTGTGATGGGCTTGCCGCTGTGTCACCTGCAGCGGCTGGCAGCCCGGCTGGAGCTTACCCCGCCGCAGGATGTGCCTCGCGCGTGTCAATCCAATCTGAAGTATGCCTGTCCCATCTGGCAGGCTGTGCTTAACGGCGAGTCGGTTGGCTGAATCAGGCCGGCCATTCTGGAGAGAAACCATGAAAGTCCGCTCGATGTTGATGTTTCTGCTGGCGCTGCTTAGCGCCTGTACCTCTGCCACAAACACCCCGTTGCCCACCGGTCCGGAAGGCACACCCACCCTGCGCGCGCCAATGGTCAACATCACCCCCGCGCCGGATGTGCAGAGCGCCGCGCGCGCTTTTCTGGATGCGTGGCAGAACGAAAATTATCAGGCAATGTACGACCAGTTGACCCTCCTCTCGCGGGACGCCCTCTCGTACGAGGAATTTTCCAAACGGTTGAAAGACGTTGCCGTGACCATGTCGCTGCAGCAGGCGCAGTTTGAAATCACCCAGGCGCTGATCAAAAACCCGCAGGAAGCCCAGGTGGCTTACCGCGCCGTCTATCAGACGGTGCTGCTCGGCAGCCTTTCCCGCGATACGCTGATGAACCTTTCTCTGCAAAACGGGCAGTGGAAGGTGCAGTGGGAGGACGGCATGATTCTGCCGGAGTTGCGCGGCGGCAACCGACTGGTGATGGACATCAGCATCCCCTCGCGCGGCAACATCTACGATGTCAAAGGCAGCGCTCTGGCGGCTCAATCCGATGCGGTGGCGCTCGGCATTGTCCCCGGACAGATCGAGGAAGGCAAGGAAGGCGCCCTGCTGGTGGAACTTTCCAACCTGACCGGTTTGAACACCGACTACATCCGTTCTCTGTACGAATTTGCCGCCCCGGACTGGTACATTCCGGTGGCGGATGTTTCGGCGCAGGCCGTCCAGCGCCGCTTTGAGGTGCTTTCCTCGCTCGGCGGATTGGTGATGACCACCTACAACACCCGCTACTACTTCGACAGCACCGCTCCGCACGTCACCGGTTATGTTCAGCCGATTCCGGCGGAAGAACTGGATGAATACCGCCGGCGCGGCTACCGCGGCGATGAGCGGGTCGGACGGGCCGGCCTGGAATTGTGGGGCGAGTCGTATCTCGCCGGTCAGCGCGGGGCGTCGTTGTACGTGGTCGACCCGCAGGGGGTGACCATCACCCGCCTTGCCCAGCGCGATTCGGCGCCTTCCAACTCGATTTACACCACCTTCAACAAGGATTTTCAGCTGCAGGTGCAGCGCGCCATCGAGGGATTTCGCGGGGCGGTGGTGGTGCTGGAGCGGGATACCGGGCGGGTGCTGGCAATGGCTTCTTCGCCCTCTTTTGACCCCAACCTGTTCGATCCCAATAATTACAACAGCCGCTGGCTGCTGAACGACCTGTTCGACCCGGCCACCACACCCCTGCTCAACCGCGCCACCCAAAGCGGTTACCCGCTCGGCTCGGTCTTCAAAATCATCACCATGGCCACCGCCCTCGAAACCGGCGCCTTCACCGCCGAAAGCGAATACGACTGCGGTTACACCTTCACCGAACTGCCCGGCATCACCCTCTACGACTGGACTTATGAAAAAGAAGTTCCTGCCAGCGGCCGCCTGACTCTCCCGGAAGGGCTGATGCGTTCCTGCAACCCGTGGTTCTACCACATTGGCCTTTCGCTCTACCAGCAGGGTTACACCGAGGATGTTTCCAAAATGGCGCGCGCTTTTGGACTGGGCAGCCCGACCGGCATTGACCAGATCACCGAAATTGCCGGCAACATGCCCAACCCCGCCAATGAAAACGATGCCGTGCAGCTGGCGATTGGACAGGGCACCATGCTGGTCACCCCCTTGCAGGTGGCGCGCTTCATGGCTGCCATAGGCAACGGCGGCACGCTCTACCGCCCGCAGGTGGTGGAAAAAATCACCGACCCGGACGGTAACCCGATTGTTACGTTCCAGCCGGAAGCCCAGGGCAAACTGCCGGTTTCTGAGGAAAATCTCAAAATCATTCAGGATGCCCTGCGGAGCGTGGTTGCCAACCGGCGCGGAACGGCTCAATACGTGATGGTGGGATTGCAGGTGCCGGTTTACGGCAAAACCGGCACTGCCAGCAATCCGGGCGGTAAACCGCACGCCTGGTTTGCGGGTTACACCGATGCCAAACGCAGCGACCTGCCCGACATTGCCGTGGCGGTGATTGCCGAAAACGCCGGCGAAGGTTCGGAAATTGCCGCTCCAATCTTCCGGCGGGTGGTTGAGTCGTACTTCTTCGGGCGACCCAGCCGCCTGTACCCGTGGGAGTCCACCTTCTACATCACCCGCACGCCAACGCCGCTGTACACCAACACCCCACGCCCCACCGACACCCCCGAACCCAGCCCCACCCCCGAACCCTGATTGGAGCCGCTCGCCGCACATTTATGAATCAGCCAACCCTCCACGGACAGGTCACGCGATTGTTATCCGGCTTTTATACGGTTCAGAATGAACACGGGACGTGGGTCTGTCGGCTGCGCGGGCGGTTGAAAAAACAACCTGCCGAGGGCGATATTGTGGCGCTGGGCGACCGGGTGCGTTTCACCCCCCTGCCGGATGGAAGCGGTGTGATTGAAGAAGTCGAACCGCGCACGCACGCCCTGATTCGCAAAGCCCCCAGCGCCCGCGGAGAGTACCGACAGGTGCTGCTGGCCAACCCCGATCAGGTGGTCTTCGTGTTTTCCTGCGCCAATCCGGCTCCGCGGCTGGGCATGCTCGACCGTTTTCTGGTCATTGCCGAGCAGCAGGGCATACCGCCGTGGATTGTCGCCAACAAAACCGACCTGGTGACGGCGGAAGAAGCCCGCCGCCTGTTTGCCGAATATCCGCCGTTGGGGTATCCGGTGATCTTCACCTCGGTCAAGAGCGGTGAGGGGCTTGAGGAGCTGCACGACTGCCTGAAAGGTAAACTCTCGGCGCTGGCGGGGCCTTCGGGGGTGGGTAAATCCAGCCTGCTGAACGCCATCCAGCCGGAACTGGGGCTGGCGGTGCGCGAGGTCAGTCAGGCGACCTCCAAGGGCCGCCACACCACCGTCATCCGCCAGATGTTTCCCCTGAAAGACGGCGGCTACGTGGCTGACCTGCCCGGTTTGCGCATGCTGGCGCTGTGGGATGTGCAGCCGGAGGAACTGGACGGTTACTTTCCGGAACTGCGCGGACTGGTGCAGGACTGTGCTTTCAGTGATTGCACCCACCGCAGCGAACCCGGCTGCGCGGTGCAGGCCGCCCTGCAACGCGGCGAAATTTCCCCGCGCCGCTACCAGTCCTACCTGCGTATGCGCTTCGGGGAGGAGGAAGAAGAATAAACCCATGGTTACGTGTCGAATGCAGTGGCAAAAGTTGACTCTGATTTTGCGCAATCCTTTCCGCCTCTCGTATGGCGTAAGTGAAACACGCCAGACCTACTGGCTGCGGCTGGAAAAGGACGCCGGTTGGGGAGAAGCCACCCTGCCGCCTTATTACGGGGTGGATTTCGCCAGTTTTGAAGAATACTGGAAGAAGATGTCGCAGTCGGGTTGCCGCCTGCCTGAAACCCCCGCCGAAATTGAAGAATGGCTGGGAGAAGAAGGCCCCCCGGCCGCCCGCGCCGCCCTGGATTTAGCCCTCTATGATTGCATCGGCTTAACTCACAACCTGCCGCTGTATCGCTTGTTGGGTTTGCCTTATCCCAGCGGTTTGCCGACTTCTTTCACCATTGCGATTGACACGCCGGATGCCATGGCCGAACAGGCCGCCGCCCATCCCGAATTTCCGATCATCAAGGTCAAACTGGGATCGGAAGATGACCTGACCCGTCTGCGCGCCGTCCGCAGCGCCCGTCCGGATGCCCGCCTGCGGGTGGACGCCAACGCCGGCTGGTCATTTGAGGAGGCTCTCGACAACATCCGTCTGATGGAAAGTCTCGATCTGGAGATGATCGAACAACCCCTCGCCATCAACGAAATTGAGCAAATGGGCGAACTGCAAAAACTCACCCCCATTCCGCTGGTGGCGGATGAATCGGTGCGCACCCTGGCGGACATCGAAAAACTGGCCGGAGCCGGTGTTGCCGGAGTCAACCTGAAACTGATGAAAGCCGGCGGTTTGACCCCCACCCTGCGCATGTTGAACCGCGCCCGTGAACTGGGCTTAAAGATCATGCTGGGCTGCATGGTAGAAACTTCCCTGGGTACGACCGCCATGGCGCACCTGTGCGGGCTGGCGGAGTGGATTGATCTGGATGCGCCCCTGCTGATTGCCAACGATCCCTTTGAGGGCATTACCTACGATAAAAACCTGCGCATCCGCGTGCCGGAACGTCCCGGTCTGGGAGTCATTTTGAAGCGTGAGGAAGCTGTTGAGGAGCAGAAAAACGACCATGAATCGCATTGAAATCCTGCTGGAAGAAATTGCCTCTCATCATCGCGATGAGCGCGAACATCTGTTTGACCTGCACATCGAAAAACAAACCGATTCTCAGGTGATCTTGAGCGGTCGGGTGCTGGAAGAATCGAATCTGGAAGAATTGCGCCAGCACCTGCCGCCGGGCTGGACGATGGACGCTCACGCCGTGCGGGTGCTGCGCCGTTCCGCTACGGCAACCCTGACGGTGGCAACCAACCTGACCAGCCTGCACCGCCAGCCGTCTTTTCTGGCCGAGCAGTTGACCCAACTGCTGTACGGGCGCCGGGTGGAGGTGCTCGAAGAGCAGGATCGCTGGGCGTTTGTGCGCTGCGATGATGGGTATCTGGGCTGGACTTATCGCCCCTATCTGCGCGAGCAACCGGCGCCTCCGCCGACTCATCTGGTCGTGGCGGCGGTGGGTTTGCTGCGCAGCGAGCCGCGCCCCAACGCTCCCCTGCTGACCCGTGTGCTGGGCGGCACGTTCGTGCAGGTCTGGCAGGAACAAGACGGCTGGGCTTACCTGCAAGCCCACCAGAGCGGCTGGCTGCCGCTGGAGGACCTGCGCAGCCTGACCCGCCTGCCGCAGAGCGAATCCGCCCGCCGCGCCCAGATCGTCGCGGATGCCGCGCGGCTGATCGGTGTGCCGTACCTGTGGGGCGGCACCACGGCTCACGGGATTGATTGCTCCGGGCTGGCGCAATTGCTCCACCGCTGGGTGGGGATTAGCATCCGTCGTGATGCGGATATGCAGATGGAAGACGGCCGGCCGGTCGAGCCGGAGGCAATGCAGCCCGGCGATCTTGCTTTTTTTGGCGAAAACGGCGAAAAGCGCAGCATCACCCATGTGGCCATCAGCCTGGGCGGATGGGAGATTGTGCATTCTTCGCGCTCGCGCAACGGGGTGTATTACGACAATATCCAGAAGGATGCCTACCTGCGCGAGCATTTTGTCGGGGCGCGCACCTATCTCAACGGCGGTTTGGGGTGAGATGATGGTGTTGCCCTCATTGCGAGCCGCCACAGGCGCCCGGGGAGGTTCTTCCCTCAGGTAGGCGGGAGGACGGGATTTCCTTGAACAAAGCCTTACTGTCCGAAAATCGGGTTACCTGAAATGACCGGTCTGGCATTTGAAACCCCGCTGGGGGCAAGAGTGGTCATTGCCGGGCGGGAACGGGATTACTTCTCCGGTACCGGCTATCTGGGGCTGCACAATCACCCGCAGGTGATACAATCCGCTTGGCAGGCCATCCAGCGTTATGGGATGAGCACCGCCACCTCGCGGGGTGGATATGGCGAACACGCCGTTTATGATGCCTTGGAAAAGCAGGTGTGCGCCTTTTTCGATTCACAGGCGGCATTGTACTACGCCTCCGGTTATCTGGGCGGGGCGGCGCTGGTTCAGGGGCTAGCCGGGCGTTTTGAACGCCTCTTCGTGGATGAATCGGCGCATTACTCATTGGGCGACGCCGCCCGCGCCAGCGGTAAACCGCTGCACTTCTTCGGTCATCGTGACCCTTCTCATCTGGCAGAAAGTCTGCGTCTTCACCTTCGGGCGGGGGAGCGTCCGCTGGTGCTAACGGACGGGCTGTTCCCCATCTCCGGCGAGACGGCCCCGTTAGATGAGTACCTGCCGCTGGTGCAAGACCGGGATGGTCTGCTGGGGGTGGATGATGCTCACGGCGTGGGGGTGCTGGGAGCGAATGGGCGCGGCACGGCCGAGTGGCTGGGGGTGAGTGCCTCCGAGGGGGTGCAGGTATGCGCCACGCTCAGCAAAGCCCTGGGCGGCTACGGCGGAATCCTGTTCGGCAGCCGGGAACGCATCCGTGAGATTGAAAGTCAGGCGCGGGTTTATGTGGCCGCCAGTCCGCCGCCATTGCCGGCTGCCGCAGCCGCCGCCAAAGCGCTGGAAATTGCCCGCAGCGAACCGCATCTTCGTCAGCGGTTGTGGGAAAATGTGGCCCTGGCGCGCAGCGGACTGCGCCGGCTGGGCTGGGAGATGCCCGATTCGCCGGTTCCCATCCTTTGCCTGCGGGCGCGTCCGGGGGTGGATTTAGCCCGCCTGCGCGCCGGCTTGTTTGAGCGGGATATTTGCGTGTCGCATGTGACCTCGTACAGTTCCACGCCGCCGGGCGGCGCCTTGCGGATTGCCATCTTCGCCACTCACAGCCGCGAGCAGATCGAGCGCCTGCTGGATACACTGGGAAAACTGCTTTAGGGGTTTTTCCCCTGCCGAAAGTTTTACCTGTTTGGAGATTGCGGCGAAAAAAGCGGGAACTTTTTGGGGGGTTTAACCGTATACCTGATTGAGAAACCCGGCGTGTTTTATGCGGACTTTACAAAATTTTTATTTGAATTGCAGCAAATTTTTGCTACAATGAGAGTATGAAATGTCTGCACAAGCAGGGGGCCGTGAGTATGAGACCTGCCTCGTCATTTGGATAGGTCGAAACGAACCCCCCAGACAGGTCCAAAACCCGTCGAACGCGTGAACCCTTTGGGTGAAACGAGGGTTATATTAATTCAAGAGCCTCCTGATGTGCAGCGTGATGAACGGCTCCTTTAACTGGTGTGGTCCTTCAGGAGGAGGAGGTCAAAATGGCTACAGTGGTTTATCTGGTTGTTGCAGCGGTAGGGACGATGTTCGTGGCGCTCAGTCTGATCGGTCTGCAATCCGAAGAACGCAAAAATTGAGGATGATTTTGCCGTCGGAACACCCCTGCCTGTCGTATCCACCCCGCCGAGAGAATCGCCCTGATCGGTTGTGGGATACTTTTCTGCGCCCCTAAGCCGGGACTTGCGCCCGGTCAGCAGGGCGCCGTCCGTACTCTTCCTGATCGCCTCTCCCGCATGTCTCCCTCATGCGGGAGAATTTTTTTAGCATCTTCCTCCCGTTTTGGCAGGAGATTGCTGCGCTCGCTGGCGTTGGACGCCTTATAAATCCTTGACCATGTACAATTCGCCCATCTCAAAGCCGCGCTGACGGTAATAGCCGCGCGTGCCGATGGCGGCAATCACCGCCATTCTCGTGAATCCCCGCTGACGGGCGATCTCCTCGGCGGCGCCAATCAGTCGCGTACCCAATCCGCTGTGCTGGGCCGCCCCTTCCTGATCCATGCCAACCGGCAGGGACTGACCGTATACATGCACCTCGCGGATCAGGGCTGCCTCCCTCAAATCGGCCAGCCCAATGTCGGGTGCACCGAGCAATGGCAGCGAAAGGCGCAGGTAACCGGCAATCTTGCGGTTGGGCGTGCGGTAGTGCAGGAAATGCTCCTCCGCCTCGGCGGCGGTGTAGGTGTAATCCTCAAAAGTCAGCGTTTGCGGGTCCACCTTTTCGCCGCGTACCTCGTGGCAGCGGATACAACCGCAGGACTGTCCGCGGCGCTGCAACTCGGCCAGCACGTCCTGACGCAGGCTGGTGCGGCGGTTGCCTTCCACCACATGGGTGGAAGGTATGTCGCGGATGACCCGGTTGACCCGGCAGTAGGGCGGGATGCCGGGTTTGAGGTCGGCAATCAGGTGAATCAATTCCTCGGTGGTGTACGGACGGTACTCACCGCGTTGCCAGTATGCGTACAGGTCGGCATTTTCCAGCAATTGACACGGGTAGATTTTGATCTCATCCGGGCAGTAGCCCTGCCACAGCCGTTGAAAGTCCTGCCGGTCGCTTTCCAACGTGGCGCCCAGCAGGTTGGGCATCCAGTGGAGCACCACTTTGAAGCCGGCTGCCCGCAGCAGGGCGGTGGCTTTCAGGGTTTGGGCGGCGGTGTGTCCGCGCTGGTTGAGCTCCAGAATCCGGTCGTCCAGCGACTGCGCCCCCATCTGGACTTTGGTCACCCCCAGATAGCGCAGCCAGGCGATCTCGCGCGGGGTGATTTCATCCGGGCGGGTTTCAATCACCAGCCCGACATTGCGGCAGGCGGCTGTTTCGTTGGCGCGCTGGGCTTCAACCAGCGAAGGCGAGTCAAAGCCGTTCATCGCGTCAAAGCAGCGCTGCACGAACCATTCCTGGTAATCGCGGCGGTAGGCGCTCCATGTGCCGCCCAAAATGAGCAGTTCGATTTTATCGGTTGGGTGGCCGTTGGCGCGGTAGGAATCCAGGCGGGTCTGTACCTGACGGTAGGGGTCAAAGTCGTTTTGAAAAGCGCGCGCCGCGCCGGGTTCATCCGGCAGGTAACTTTTGGGCATGCGCACATCGGTCGGGCAGAAGATGCACTTACCCGGGCAGGGATAGGGCTTGGTCAGCACGGTCACGGTGGTCACCCCGGAGAGAGTGCGCACCGGTTTCATGCGCAGGCGGGCGAGCAGGTCATCATCGGCCGGCCATTCGCCGTTTTCGGTCAGGGCGCGGTAAGCCGCCACCAGCATGGACTTGGAGAGATAACCGCCTCCCGGCAGCGGATGGCGGCGGACGGCCTGAAAGACATCCGTCCCGTTGCGGACATCTTCCAGCACGGCGCGGGCGTATTCCATTCTATCGGGGGTCAACTGGCGGTTGGCCAGCCAGAGTTGTTTGTCCATAGTTCACCGCTAAAATTATACCGTCGAAACCAAGGCATTGCGGCAAGCATACTTTGCGGTATGATTGAGCGCAAACCAGCTTGCATTCTGATGTAAAACCAATGCGTGCCGAAACGATCCAAAAACTTCTTGAGATTAACGACCAATTTTACCAGAATTTTGGGGCTGCTTTTGCCGCCACCCGCCGGCGCCTTCAGCCCGGCGTGCGCCGGGTGCTGGAAAACCTGCCGGTGGGCGGGCGCCTGCTGGATTTAGGCTGCGGCTCTGGCACGCTGGCGCTGGAACTCGACCGGCGCTGGCAGACCGGCTCCTACCTTGGACTGGATGCCTCGCCCGTCTTGCTGGCAGAAGCCCGCGCTGCCCTGCGATCTGCTCCGCCCGGCGGGGTGGATATCCGCTTTGCCCGCGCCAATCTTGCCGACCCCAACTGGGTGGAAATTGCCGCTGGCTTTCCGGTGGATGTCGTGCTGGCCTTTGCGGTGCTGCACCACATTCCCTCTGATGAGCTGCGGCGGCGAATCCTCCAGCAGGTCAACAGTCTGTTGCCGTCCGGCGGTTTGTTCATCCACTCGGAGTGGCAGTTTCAGCACTCACCGCGTTGGCTGGCGCGGATTCAGCCGTGGTGGCGGGTTGGGATTGAGGAAGGGGAACTGGAAGAGGGCGATACCCTGCTGGACTGGCGGCATCACCTGCCGGGGCAGGCGGAGCAGGTTGGCTTGCGTTATGTCCACCTGTTTTCGCGCCTCGAATTGAGCCGTCTGGCAGAGGCAAGCGGCTTTGAAATCATCGAGGAGTTTGAGTCGGACGGCGAAGGCGGGCGACTGGGCTTGTATCAGGTATGGAGAAAGATCAGGGAGTAAGGCGCATAACCGGCGCGAAGCTGTGCCGGTGCAGGGGGCAGGCGCCCAGCCGCTCCAATGCGGCTCGGTGGCGGGCGGTGCCGTAACCCTTGTGAGTGGCAAACCCATACCCGGGGAAGCGTTCCTCCTGAGCCCGCATCCACGCATCGCGGGAAGTTTTAGCCAGCACACTGGCGGCGGCAATGCTCAGCGATTGCTGGTCGCCGCGAATCAGTGCGGTTTGAGGAATGTTGAGCATCGGCAGGCGCAGGGCGTCAATCAACAGATGCAATGGAGTGACCCCGCTAGCCTGTAAGGCACGCTGCATCGCCAGGCGGGTTGCCGGTACAATGCCCATTTCGTCAATTTCCTGCGGGGAGGCTGCACCAACTCCCCAGTATTCGGCCGTCTGTTTGATCTTTTCGGCCCAGTGTTCGCGCTGGCGGGGAGTCATCTGCTTGGAATCGCGCACACCCGCCAACAGGTGCTCACCCTCGCACCCCGCCGGCAGAATCACCACCGCCGCAAATACCGGGCCGGCCCACGCGCCGCGCCCGGCCTCGTCCAGCCCGCCGACCAACCGGCAGCCGCTGTCCCACAACTGACGCTCAAGGCTCAACGTGGGGGATGCCCTGCGGTCAGTCCGAAGCGGGGTGCGCATCATAAACCCCCTGTTGGGCGTTGCGCCGGATACGCAGCAGATCCCGCACCACCTGCCGAAAATCCCTGAGCAAGTGGACTTTGCTTTCGGGGTTGAAGTACCACGGGATGGGCAGTTCCACAATGCGATAACCGCGCCGCCGGGCGATGTAGAGGGCTTCCACATCGAATGTCCAGCCGTGTATGGTCACCAGCGGAAAGATCGTCTCGGCGGCTTCGGCTGAAAAGCACTTGAAGCCGCACTGAGTATCCCGCAAACCGGGCAAAGCCAGCAGGCGCACAGCCAGATTGAAACCCCGTCCGCTCAGATGACGGTAGATGGGCTCATTGTAACGCACGGCACCCGGCGCCTCGCGCGAGGCAATGATGATGTCCCCCTCCGGTTTGAGCGGCGGAATGAAGCGGTTGACTTCCTCGATGGGCATGGAAAGGTCGGCATCGCAGATGAAACGGTATTCACCCTCAGCCGCCAGCATGCCGGCCCGCACCGCCAGCCCTTTGCCGCGTCCTTCGAGGTGCATGGCGCGCACAAAGGGATAATCCTGTTCAAACAGGCGGGCAATATCCAGGGTACGGTCGGTGCTGCCGTTTTCGACCACCACCACCTCGTAGGTGTAATCCTGCCGGAGCAGAAAATTGGCAATTTTTTGGAGGGTATCCGGCAGCCGCCGTTCTTCGTTATAGGCGGGAATAATGATGGAAAGAAGGGGTGAGGTCAAAGTATGGTTGAAAAAGGTTGAAAAAACTGATTAGAACAAAGGTGCCTGGGGCAGGCTGTCCTGCGGAGCTTCGCTATCCCCGCTGATCAACACCTCGCGCCCGTTATGGTTGACCAGCCGGACATTCCCAAACACCTCGAAAGTGCTGGCCAGATAGGGCTTGCGGACGCCGATGACCACTTTTTGGCCTTTTTTAAGACGCTCCAGCAATTCCTGCCGGGAAATTAGCAGGCGGTCAGACCAGGTTGGGCCGCGCCGCTCGTAAATTCGGGCGGTTTTCAGGCTGCCGTCCTCATTATAGCGCACCGCTTCAATGACTACATCGAAGCGTGAGGGCAAACTGGAGGGGGTTTTCTCTCGTTTGAGCAGTTTCATCATGGCTGGGCTTCCACATGTTCAAAATCAGGCTGGGGTTTATCGGACAAACCGCCGAGTGGACTCGGCGGTTTCTGGCCGTATGGTCGGGGTGGGCGGACTTGAACCGCCGACCCCCGCGTCCCAAACGCGGTGCGCTGCCAACTGCGCTACACCCCGGCGGGTCAGAGTATAATCCGAACCATGCTTAATCGTCAAGGAAGAAGGACGGCAAGGTTGTGGCTGGTGGTGTTGGGCTGGCTGGTTTACGCCTGCGTACCGGCGCTGCCGGTCGCTGCGCCGGCCGAGACCGCGGCAACCTTCACCGCCACACCGCTGCCTGCTGGCAGACCAGCCACTCCGACGGCGACGCTTGCGCCGCAGCCCACCGCCGCCTCAATCCCCCAAGACGATTGCCGGCTGGAAGGCGGACGGGTGGAGCCGTTCAGCCAGCCTTCAGCGGTGATCGGCAAACCGCTGAGGGGTTACCTGTACCTGCCGCCCTGCTTTGAGCCGAATTCCGAACAGACCTTTCCGCTGGTGGTCTTGCTGCACGGTCAGTCGGCAGATGCCGGGCAGTGGCTGGGGCTGGGTCTGACCGAGACGGCTGATCGCCTGATTGCCGAAAGGGTCATCCCGCCGCTGGTGATTGCCCTGCCGTACGAGGAATACTCGTTGCGCAATCCCTACGAAAGCGGTTATGATCTGGCTCTGCTCGAAGAATTTTTACCGTGGCTGGCTGGAGAGTATCCGGCGGTTTGCCGGGAGGTAGCCTGCCGCGCGCTGGGCGGGCTTTCGCGGGGGGGCGGGTGGGCGCTGATGATCGGCCTGACCCGACCCGGACGGTTTGTGGCCATTGGCGGGCACTCTGCCCCGCCGTTTTACGGCATGGAAAACCGCCTGACAATTGGGTTAAAGGAGAATTCTGCCGAAAGTTTCCCGGCCGTGTATCTTGATGTAGGGGAAAAAGACCGCTACTACCGCGCGATTGAGGAATTTCACAACCGGCTTACCGAGCTGGGCGTCCCGCATGAATGGCGGGTCAACCCCGGTGCCCACGACGAGGATTACTGGCGCAGTCAGGTGGAAAATTACCTGCGCTGGTACGGAAGCATCCTGCCGGGTATGATAGAATGAATACAAATTTCGGACAGGCTTGGAAAATGGTTGTGGCATCCTCCAACATAAAAAACCAACTCAAGACCCTGAGTGAATTACTGCAAGGCGATTTGGATTTTCACCAGATGCAAAGTTCTTACGCATCGCATAACTTCCATTCATTCCCGGCTAAGTTCCCGCCTCAATTACCCCATGTATTTATCCAAAATCTTACGAACGTTGGAGAAATTGTCCTTGATCCTATGAATGGATCGGGAACAACTGTGCTGGAAGCACGACTGGCCAAGCGGATTGGTATTGGTCTGGATATTGACCCGCTGGCGTTGAAAATTTCTCAAGTCAAAACCTGCTCGTTGAAACCGTTAGCGGTGTACGAAACAGGCTTGCGCCTGCTAAAAGCCGCCCGCATGATGCTGGATACTTCTCCCGAGATCATCGAAAATTATCTCCAAAGCCGGTGGGATGATGAAACCCGCCAATTTGTTGATTACTGGTTCTTGAAATCTGTTCAAAGAGAACTGGCCTCGTTACGAATTCAAATTGAAAAAATTGATGACCTTGCCCTGCGTCGTTTCTTTGATGTCGTGTTTTCGGGAATTATTATTACGAAATCCGGTGGCGTTTCGATGGCGTTGGATTTAGCTCACACACGGCCTCATCGTGTTAAGCAAGTCCTTGATAAAAACAGCCAAATCCTGTTTTCAGAAATTGAAGAAAGCCAGCCAGTTCGCTCTCATTGGGTCAAGAAATATCGTTCTCCTTTTGAGGAATTTGAGAAAAAACTCAAAGTCAACATTAGAGGCCTGCAAGAGATAACCTCATTGCCGGTTTATCACATCCTCAGCGATGCTCAAAAAATCCCTTTGAAAGACAATATTGTTGACTTGATAGTAACTTCGCCTCCCTATGCCTCCAATGCAATTGATTACATGCGAGCGCATAAGTTTTCACTGGTCTGGCTGGGGTATTCCATTTCCTCCCTGAGCAGTAAAAGAAGTGAATATATTGGCGCTGAGTCGCAACCCAGAACCAGCGCCGAAGTTCTTCCTGCTTATACCCAATCTGTTATCGTGGACATATCCTCATTGGATAAACGGAAAGGCATGGCGCTCGAACGGTATTATTCGGAAATGAAACGGGTGCTAAAGGAAATTTACCGGGTTTTAAAGCCGGGAAAATGTGCCATTGTCGTGGTTGCCACCTCGATTTTGCGGGGTAGAAATACTCAAACACATCTCTGTCTTGCGGATATTGGTAAACAATTGGGCTTTATTGTTCCTGAAATAGGAGTAAGAAATTTAGATCGAGATAAACGTATGATGCCAGCAACTCTACAAAATAATTCCGAATCACAAATTCAACAACGAATGCACGAGGAATATGTAATCGGTTTCTATAAACCTGCCTAGAGGGAGCAATGAGCGAGCTCAGTTCACTGAGGAAAAACTATCATCAAGAAATTCTCCAAAAGATTGTTCGTCTTAACACTCATCCTGACAAGGGTAGTAGGTATCCATCTTTTGCTGATAGCAGCAGCAAAAACAGCATTGCAATTGCGTGGAAATTAATCGAAAAGATCAATACAGAGAGTATAACCTTTGTTGAGGATCAATCCATCACAGCTCAAACAGCCGGTGGACGCTTTGAGGAAATTACGCGTAACTTCTTACAAAATGCACTTGATCTGCTCACTCACCTCAGGGTTGGCGAGTGGCTCTATTACACCAGCATCCCGATTTCACGATTCGATCAATATGAACATTTAGCTGCTTTGGAAAAATTGAGCCGTGAAAATCCGCAAATTGCTGCCACACTTGGGGGAGATTACATCATCAAGCCGGATATTGTCGTAGCAAAAAAGCCTGTTTATCCTTCAGATATCAACCGCCCTCAAAGAGAAGTCATTTCTGATGACGAAGAAATTGCTGCGTTTTCTCCATTTATCTTTCGTTCCAATGCGCCGGAAAAATTGATATTGCATGCCAGTATTTCTTGTAAATGGACTTTGCGAAGTGATCGTGGTCAGAATTCGCGGACGGAAGCATTAAATCTCATTCGTAACCGCAAGGGAAGCGTCCCAAAAATTGTGGCCGTTACCGGTGAACCTTTGCCGATGCGAATTGCCTCTCTGGCGTTGGGTACTGGCGATTTGGACTGTGTATACCACTTTGCGCTCCCGGAATTACAGAAAGCCATTGAAGAATTAATTGAAAATACTGGGAGCAGTTTGGAAGATCAAAAAGATATGCTCAATACCCTCATCGAAGGACGGCGCTTGCGGGACATCAGCGACTTGCCTTTCGATTTGTTGCTCTAAATCTGTGATTGAGTTACTAACCGGTATAGCCGGATTTGCCGACTCGATCGTCGCAGGGTGCGCGTTTCGACCCATTCGCCGCCGGCTGCCTCGATGCGTGCGGCAGTTTCGGTATCCTCTTCCGCGCAGGTCAACCTTACCTCGCTCAATCCCATCGCGGCAGCCTGAGCCAGCGTCAGGCGCAGCAGCGCATCCTCATAACCCTTGCCGCGCTCCGAGGGGCGGATTTCGACGCTGATTTGGCCGCCTTTTTCCAGCAGCGTATCTGCCATGCGGTGGCGCAGCCGGCTGAAACCGAGCAGAGTCTTTTCATCACGCACCAGCCAGAAAGTCGTTTGCGGCACGACACCCGGCGGTAGGTCGTCCTCCCGGCTTTCCTCTGCCAGATTTTGCAGGAAGATGAAAAAGGTCTCATCACTGCCCTTGAGCAAACCGTTGAAGCGGGTATCCCCTGCGGCGTGAAAATCCCGCGCCAGATCCAACAGTTCCTCGCGCCATTCGGGGGTCAATTGAATCAGGTTCAGGTTTTCGGCGTTCATGGTTTCGTCCCTTCCTCTGACTTCTGGCAGGCAGGGCAAATCCCGAACAAAATCAAGTGATTGGTGACAATTTTATAACTGTACTGACCGGCAATGCCGGAGAACAGCCCCTCTACTTGCTGGTGAGAGAGCGTTTCCACCCTGCCGCACTGCTGACAAACCAAATGGTGATGCGGAGGATCGCTGAAGGCTTCATAAACTGCCGCACCGCTGCCAATATCCGATACCGAAATGTACCCCTTCTTTGCCAGCCGTTCCAATGCCCGGTAAACGGTGGAGGGGTTAACCGCCGGCAGGCGGGGTTGTATCTGCTCGTACACCTGCGCCGCCGTCAGGTGGCCGGGTGCATGGGCGTTTAACACGTCCAGAATGGCTGCATCAACTGAGGAAGATTTCATTTCAACACTGTTTTGCAAATATTTGCATTTGCAAATTTTGGATTATAATATGTTTACTCCCTTTTCCCCAATTCTATCAAATTTATGAGGATTCCGACATGCTTTACAGTCCCCAACCCATGCACATTCCCGATGGTTTTCTTTCGCTGCCGGTTGCGCTGGCATTATGGTTAGTTTCGATTGGGCTGATCGGCATTGCCATCCGCCGGTTGGAACACACCCTCTCGGAACGAGAAATTCCCCTTATGGGTATTCTGGCGGCAGCCATTTTTGCCGGCCAAATGTTGAACTTTTCGGTGACCGGCGGCACCTCCGGCCATTTGCTGGGGGCAGCCCTGGCGACCATTCTGCTCGGCCCCTACCCGGCCATGCTGGTGATGACCGCCGTGGTCAGCGTGCAGGCGCTGCTCTTTCAGGATGGCGGGCTGGTGGTGATGGGCGCTAACCTGTTCAACATGGCGATTGTCGGGGTGTGGGTGGCGTACGCCGTTTTCTCCCTTATCCGCCGGTTGACGGGGGAAACGCGTGCCGGTCTGCTGGCGGGTGGTTTTGCCGCGGCGTGGAGCTCGATTTTCGTTGCCGCGCTGGCCTGCGCCTTGGAACTGGCTCTCTCGGGAACTTCACCCGCCAATCTGGCTGTGCCGGCCATGGGCGGTATTCACGCCCTGATCGGCATCGGCGAGGGGCTGATCACGGTTGGCGCCCTGGCTTTCATTTACGCAGCCCGGCGCGATTTGCTCACCCCGGCAGGACGTTCTCAGGCGGTCAACCGCCCCGTCTGGCTGGGCGGCGGGCTGATTGCGCTGGTGCTGGTGGTCTTTTCGCCGCTGGCTTCCAGCCATCCCGATGGCCTGGAATGGGTTGCCGAACAACTGCAGTTTATCGAAACCGCCCGCCCGCCTGCATTTGAAATCATCCCTGATTATCTTGTCCCCGGCATCTCCAATGAGGCGCTGGCAACCATTCTGGCCGGGGTCATCGGGCTGGTGGTGGTCAGTCTGGCGGCTATGTCGGCGGGGCTGGCACGTCGGCGGACACGCCCGCAGGGTTGATGGACGAATCCTTCCCGCCCCTGACGGTCGGCGGACGCGGGCTGTATGGTCTGGACGGACGGGTCAAAGTACCCCTGACCCTGGGGCTGATTCTGACGGCTGCTTTGCTGCCCAACCGCCCCGGGGGTGCCTACCTTCTATTAATCAGTGCCTTGTGGGCGGCGGCTCTGGTCAGTGGTGTGCCGCTCACCCGTCTGATTCGGCGCGGCTGGCTGGCGGGGCCGTTCGGGCTGGCTGCTCTGCCGTTGCTCTTTACCACACCCGGCACGTCCCTGCTGACTCTGCCAGTGGGGGAAGGGCTGACCCTGACCACCGCCGGTCTGATGCGCTTTACCGCCGTTTTGCTCAAAGCCTGGATTTCGCTGCAAGCCGCTGCCCTGCTGACGCTGACAACTTCCATCCCTGCCATCCTTCTCGCCCTGCGCGCTCTGAAAGTTCCCCGCCTGCTCCTGATGGTCATTGCCCTGATGAGTCGCTACCTGTTCGTTTTTGGCGAAACCGCCCGCCAATTACTGCAAGCCCGCGAAGCGCGTAGCAGCCAGCCCGACCCGCACCGCCGGACGGGCGGGAGTCTGGGGTGGCGGGCGCGGATCACCGGCGGGATGGCCGGCAGTCTGCTGATTCGTTCCTTCGAGCGCGCCGAACGGGTGTATGCTGCCATGCTGGCGCGTGGCTACGATGGCGAGGTGCGCGCTCTTCCCCAGCCCGACCTTTCCCCGGATGCGTATCGCATCCTCGGTGGTGGTGCGTTTTTCTTCTTGCTGGTGATTGCTTTCGGATGGCTGACGACCGGAGGCGGGCGATGAATCCGTTTCTGGAAGTCGAAAACCTGACCTACACCTATCCCGATGGGCGACCGGCTCTGCGCGGGATCGGCTTGAAAATCCTGCCCGGCGAACGGGTTGCGCTGGTTGGCCCGAACGGCGCCGGTAAATCCACCCTGCTGCTGGCGCTGGCCGGTATTTTACGCGCCGAAGGCCGCATTCTTGTAGATGGCACACTCCTGACGCCCGCCAGCCTGCCGCGTCTGCGTGCCCGTATCGGGTTGGTCTTCCAACTACCGGATGACCAGTTGTTTTCCCCCACCGTGTACGAGGACGTGGCGTTTGCTCCCCTGTATCAGGATCTGCCCCCCGGCGAGGTGCATGCGCGGGTTGAAGAAGCCCTGGCCGGGGTGGGGATGCAGGCGTTCGCCGGACGGATGCCGCACCATCTGAGCATGGGTGAAAAGAAACGGGTTGCCATTGCCACCGTGCTGGCAATGCGCCCGGCCATGCTGCTGCTGGATGAACCCAGCGCCGGTCTGGATCCGCGTGGGCGGCGCGAATTGATTTCCCTGCTCAACGGCTTGCCGCAAACCTTACTGATCGCCACCCACGATTTGGATCTGGCCGGGCGACTCTGCCCGCGCATAGTGATTCTGGACGGGGGGCAAATTGTGGCCGATGGCGAAAGCCGCGCCCTGCTGGCCGATGCAGACCTGCTCGCCGCTCACGGGCTGGTTTGAGCGGCGTGCCTTTCGATCACCTCGCGTAAGGTCGGGTCAATCTGGTTGATCACCGCCGGGATTTGAGCCGGCGGTACATAGTACTGAAGCACCTGCCAGAAAGCATCTTCCAGAATGAAGCGGGCAAAGCGCCACTCACCACTGACCGGCAGGGGCTGGGCAATCGGAATCCACTGCAAGGTCGGCAGCCAAGCCGGGTATTGTTGGCGCATTCCTTCCTGCGCCAGCATTGCCGAGGCTGCCCCCAGCGGATAACCTCCGCCAGCCTGGAGCAGAGCCGCCTGAATTTCCGGCTGAGTCATCCAACGGATAAACAACCATGCCGCCAGTTCGCGTTCCGGCTGACTGCGCAAAATGCCGTAGGAAAGGCCGCCAACCACCACCACCGGCCGGTCACTCGCCGGGAAGGGCAGCGCCATCCAGACATCCTGGCTGCCCAAACGCTGCATGGCGGCAGTGAGAATGGGCAGATCCAGCAGCGATGCTGAAAAGTACAGCGCACGCCGCGTGGCAAAGGCTTCTTCGGGTGGGATGCGCCCGAAAAATGCACAGCCCTCATCCACCATGCCGCGTAAAAACTCGGCTGCTTGGAGGGTCTGCGGCTGATTGAACGACAGGCGCGCCGGTTCCCCCTGCAGGGGGTTGGCCAGCCCAAATGATTTCAGCCAGGCGTAAATCGTCCAGCCGTCGGTATCCACCATCCAGCCGCCGCTGCCGTCATTGCTTCCGATGCGGTCGGTGTTGTTGGCCTGGGCTGCGGCGCAGGCGTGTTGCTTAAATTCGGCTGCGCTTTCGGGCGGGCGGCTGAAACCCAGTTCCGATGCCCACGTCAGGTTGTAGAAAAAGACGCGCGGGGCGCGCAATGCCGGTATGCCGATTTGCTGACCGTCGGCCTGATCCTGCTGCCAGAACACCAGCGGAAAATCGGCGCGGCGTGCCTCGCTCAACCCCCAGCGGGGGTCGAGCAAAAAATCATTCAAGGGGCGGATGCGGTTGCCGTTGGCATGCCAGTACAGCAGATGTTCCGACGGGGCGACGATCAGGTCGGGTGCAACGGCTTCCGGCGAGGGAGTTTCCAGCCGTTGGGCGGTTGCCATGCTCGAACCACTCGATTCGGCCAGCACGGTAATCCCCCACTCATTGGTCTGGTTGAACTCGGCTACCGCCTGTTGCAGGGCGGCTGCCAGACTGCCCGTCCACGGGTAAAGCAGGCGAATTTCCAGCCCGCGCAATTCGGCAAATGGATCGGCTGTGGGTGTGTATGCCGGGGTGGGTGTATCGGTCCGCATGAGGGTGGGCATGACCGGGCGGGTGCGGGTGATTTGAGGAGTTGCTTCTTCTACCTGCGGCGGCGGTAAAATCGCCGTACAGGCCGCCAGCAGCCAGGTCAGCAGCACCAGCAGGGGGGCTACCCTCCGCCGAGCAGGTAAATGATGGAGTAAGCGCCACGGAGCAAGCATCAGTCAAAATCGGTGGGCAGGTGCGGGTTGCGGTAATGCTCGAACAGACGGCGGATTTCCGGCAGGGTGGTGCGTGCCACCGAAAGCGGCGGGATTTCATCCTCACCAAAAAAGGCCGCTCCGCCGGTTTCGATGCTCTCGGCCGGTTGCCCACCGGTCAACTCACAGATGAAGAAGAGTTTATACAGGTGAAAAATGTAGGGTGGATGGCCGTTCTTGGGGGCGTTGCGATCCACCAGCATGGCCAGTTTAACGGCGCGGCATTGGTAACCGGATTCTTCGAACACCTCGCGCTCGACTGCACTGCGCGGCGACTCGCCCACATCAACCCAGCCGCCGGGTAACGTCCAGCCGCCGTCGGCTTTTTCCAGCACCATCAGCAGTTTACCGTCCTGAAAGACCGCCCCGCGCGCATCCAATTTGGGGGTGGCGTAACCGGCTTCGGCGGCAAAGATGCGTTCGAGCGTCTCAAATTCGGTTTGGCCGTATTCTGCCATCAGGCGGGCTGCCAGCCGGCGCAGGGCGTTAAACCGTTCAATATCGAATGGATTGGTCGAATACGCCAGTCCATCCTGTGCCAGCGCCTGAATTTGCTGTACCCAGCCCAGCCAGCGAGGTTCGGTCATCGAAAACCCTTTTCCGAGTGGATTGGGGGTAATTGTAACACGGGTGCAGGCTCAGGGTGCCGATTCAAACACGGTCCTGTACACATCCTCTCCGAAACTGGTTTGGAGCGGCTGCCCTTCAAACAATTTGTAGGTGCGCCGTCCGCCGCTTTTGCGCTCGGCGCGTAAAAAGAGCGCGTTGGGCAAACCCTGCTTGTAGAAACCATCCGCCAGTGTGAATTGATGGGTCACAAAGAATACTTTGATTTTGCGTTCCAGCAGCGCCAGGGTGATCTGGCGGGCAATTTCCGCGCCTTCCCGCTCATTGGTAGCCGCAAATGACTCGTTGAAAAGGGCCAGGGCATGCGGGCGGATGTGATCGGCGATGGCGCTCATCCGGCTCAACTCTTCATCCAGTTTGCCGCTTTTCATGCTGCTGTCTTCGCGGCGCTTATAGTGGGTGAACACGCCGGAACAAAGGTTTGCCGTGAACTGCTCGGCCGCCACGAACATGCCCGACTGCATCATCACTTGCGCCTGCCCGATGCTGCGTAAAAAAGTGGACTTGCCGCCCTGATTTGCGCCGGTGATGATCACCAGTTCTTTGCCGTCTCCTGCAAGGTCATTGCCGACCACTGCTTTCTTCATGGTCAGGGCTAAGGAAACATCGTATAAGCCGCGAGAGGTGTGGCGACGCTCTTCAATTGGCCGGGGTTCAGGGAAAACCAGAGGATGTCCCAATTCTCTGACCTGATCGGCAAGGTTCAGGCAGCCCATGTAAAAAGCCAGTTCATTGCGCAGCATGGAAAGGTAGTGGTCAATGTGTTCGGCGGACTGCGCCACCGCATTAGCCACTTGATTGATGGCGCGGTCTTTGATTTCCCCCAGGGCTTTGGCGCCCTGCTCATCCCGCGGATGAAGAGTGAATGAATACTCCGGCGGCCGGGCGCGGAAAAGGTCTTCCAACCAGCTGCCATTCCGCGGGTTGGGCTTGCGTAAGATGTAGTTGATGCCTTCGTTCCCTCGCCCCAATTCGGCGCTGATCAGCACCCCGTCGCGAAAACGCAGGGCTTTGAGATGATCTTCGACGACGCCAAAAAAGTCATCGTCCAGTTCCCGTTGAACGGTGGCAAAGAAGTTGCGAAAACCCGGCGAATGAAACCGGCTGCTGTGTTGATCGGCGATCCGGCGCAGTTTTTGGAGCAGCTCCACAAACATGGCCATCATCTCCAGCCCACTGACCAGCACGCCGCTGGGATAGTGAGTGAAGATGCCCAACCAGCGTTTGCGTTTATTCTCAATGGCTTGCAGTGGAATTTGATACAACTCTCGGATAATCTCGGGGTGGTCGAGGCAGTCCTGCAGGACTTGCTGGCGGTAGCGGATGACTTCGAGGTCGGTTTGACTGGTGAGAATTACCCGGCGGGCAATGTCATAAAGAAACTTATCGCCCTGCGCCATGCTGTTCAGTATCACGTTCAATTCAAGGTCTTGAATCAGGTCGCTTTCGTTCCACGGCAGCGGCTGCTGGGGGTCAAAATCACGATTGGGATAGAGTAAAAACACGTTCATGAGGGAATGCGCTCCTTCAACTGCCGGTAAGTCAGGCGGTGTTTTTCTGCAATCGAGATAGCAAAAGCCAGTCCGTCTGCCGGCCGGCGCAGAATGCGGAATGTGCGCCGCGAGGTATCTTCGGCATCCACCGTGCTGACCATGCTGACCGTCTTCTCGGAGGCGGATGCCAGCTCGGTCAGAAAGGTTACCCACACACACAGGCTGTCCAGTTCCAAAATGCGCTGCAGAATCTTGTGGCTCAGGAACAATGCATCATTAAGGGTGGTCGAGTTAAACGGCTCATTCAGGATGAGCAAGCTGTTCGGAGTTGCCTGCTCAAAAATCTGGTGCATGCGAATCAGCTCTTCGTTCAATTTACCGCGCAGTTTGCGAATATCTTCTTCCTGCTCAAAATGGGTGAAGATGGTGTCGAAACAAAACAAATGCGCCTCTCGTCCGGGGACGGGCAGGCCAAGGCAGGCGAGATGATGCAGCTGACCAAACATGCGGGCAAAGGTGGTTTTACCGCCCTGATTTGGACCGGATACAATGATGACCCGCTCATTTCCGCTCAATTGAAAATCATTGGGGACAATGCGAGCAATCTCACCGCGCAGTTGAATGGCCAGCGCCAGATCGAAAGCCTCGGCTGCCAGCACTTCTTTGCTGCGGATGCTGACGGCGGGAAGGCAGAACTTCAATCCGCCTTTCATCAACGGCAGGATGGTTTCCAGGTAGGCCACATAAAACTGCATCTCACGGTCAAAGGTGAGGATGAAATCAGCCATGAACCGGCTATGTTCAGCGCAAAAGCGATGGAGACGCTCGAACAATTCGGGGTTCAGGCGTGCCACCAGATCGAGAATTTGCGCCTCGACATGATTCATGCTGGACACGATATTCAGCTTGACCAGATAATCCTTGACTGCGCCTTGTTTGAACTTCTCGAAGGTTTTTTCGACTTCGATGCTGTAATCAGTTTCCCCATCGTAGGGGCGTACTTTGACGGTGGTATCTTTGATCAGCACGCAGTACCGCACTGCCGAGAGGTCTTTCTTCAACTGCTCGGCTTCGTCCCGCAGGCGCTGAAACTCCGATGAGGCGGTGTACGTCCCCAAAATCTGCCGGAAAGCCAGCAAGCCTCGGGATTGCAAGTCCGCGCTGCTCAAATCCTGCTCCAATTGCAGGACAGACCGTACATACACCAGCGCCGCTTCCAGAAACCATCCTTCGCGATGATTTTGATGGTCAATTTCACTGCTCAGTTTTTGGTAACGGCGCAGAATGACCATTTGGGCGGCAAAGGTCTGCATTTTGGTCAGGGTCGTTTCCGTCATCAAATCGCGCACGATTTCCTGACGAAACCGAATGGTCTCTTCGTCCTGAACGGCGGTGTAATAATCGGGTTTCAGGTCATAATCCTGCTTGCTGGCGGTGATCCAATCCACAATCTGATCCAGATTCAGGTCGCGGAAGTAAGCGGGGGGCTGGTCGCGCACGCCGGCCGCTTTTTGCGGGGAGGGATACAACAATCCAATCGAGTCCATCGTCATACTTTCACCATACCGGGTTCATCGTAACAAAAAGCCTCTACTGATCTGCCGATTCAGTAGAGGCTATCAGTCATTCGACGGTTAAAGCGAGCCTCATCGCTTTTGTGAATCTATTTTATCACAAACCGGTCAGGCATGATAAAATCTGTGCCAACAGGCTATGGCGTTTACCCCCACTCACACCGACCGGTTGATCAATGTGGTGCTGGCGCTGGCACAGTACCCCATCCTGAGCGGACGCATCCGCCAGCAGATGCGCCGCGAGTTGTTCGCGCGCGGCATCATCCAGCCGGCCGATTTTGAAAACGAGGTGCGCCGGTTGGCGATCCTCTCGCAGGAACGCGAAGGCCTGCGCAACCCGGTCGGCGAAGAACCCGCCGAGGTGTGGGAAACCCGGATCAGCCGCATTCGCGATCACCTGACCGATTTGCGCTTCAGCCAGCACCTGACGCTGGACGTGCTGGAAAACATCATCAGCGAAGTGCTGAGTGAACGCGGCATTGACATGGTCGGGTTGATGCTCTCGCTCAACCCGGAAACTGCCCCGCTGGATCTGGTCTTTGAACAGGCGATGACCATTGAACGCCTGCCGCCGGAGGAGCGCCAGAAGTACGAAGCCCGCCTTCAGGAAACCAAGGTGGTGCTGATTCGCAGCCTGATCAGCGATCAACTGCGCTACATCAACATTGCCAAGCGCTGGTTTACCATTGATGATTTGCAGCAAATCCGCCGCCACAAAATTGGGCCGGGGCGCATCGGCGGCAAAGCCGCCGGTATGCTGCTGGCGCACCGCATTTTACGCCAGACCAACTCGCTGGGTGAGGACACCTGCCTGATCACCCCCGATTCGTACTACGTCGGCGCGGACGTGTTCTACTCGTTCATGTCCATCAACAATCTGTTTCACTGGAATGACCAGAAGTACAAGACCGAAGCCGAGATGCGCGCCGATTACCCCCAGATTCTGCACGAATTCATGGAGGGGGATTTTCGTCCGGATATTGCTCAACGGCTGGAGGCGCTGTTGGGCGGTGTTGGCAAACATCCGTTGATCGTGCGTTCGTCCAGCCTGCTGGAGGATAACTTCGGCACGGCTTTTGCCGGAAAATACGAGAGTGTCTTCCTGCCAAATCAGGGCAGTCCGTCCGAAAACCTGCGCGCTCTGACGAGGGCGATTGCCCGTGTGTATGCCTCCACCCTCAACCCGAACGCCCTGCTCTACCGCCGGGCTCGCGGCCTGCAAGATTACGACGAGCGCATGGCAATCCTGATTCAGGTGGTGCAGGGCGAACGTTTTGGGCGGTATTTTCTGCCGCATGCCGCCGGAGTGGCTTTCAGCCGCAATTTATACCGCTGGGCACCTCAGATCCGCCGTGAGGAAGGTTTTGTCAGGCTGGTGTGGGGGTTGGGCACCCGCGCCGTGGACCGCGTAGGCAACGATTTTCCGCGCCTGATTGCGCTCAGCCATCCGCTCTTGCGTCCTTCGACCGACCCCAAAGCCATCCGTCGCTATTCCCAACAGTACGTGGACTTGATTGATCTGGAGGATAATGCCTTCAAAACCCTGCCGGTGGGGGAGGTGCTGAAGGGAGATTACCCGGTGCTGCGGTATGTAGCTCAGGTGGAGGAAGACGGTTACTTTGCCTCCTTACGCTCACGCTATCTCGGCGATGGCAAACACCTGGTGTTGACCTTTGAAGAATTGCTGCGCCGCACCCCTTTTGCCGAACGGATGCGTGATCTTCTGCGCACGCTGGAACGCCATTACGAGGCCCCGGTTGATGTTGAATTCACCCTCTCGATTCACGAAAAGAACGGCGTGCCGGAATTGTGCATCACCATCCTGCAGTGCCGTCCGCAAAGCCAGTTGCAGGTGACCGCGGCAGCGGCGCTGCCCACCGATTTAGATCCCCAGGATGTCATCTTCAAGACCCATTTTGTGGTGCCCGAAGGCACGCTGGAGCGGATTGACTACGTGGTTTTTGTGCCGCCGGAGGGCTACTTTGGGCTGGAAAACCTGAACCTGCGCAATGAACTGGCGCGCGCCATCGGCCGATTGAACAGCGCGCTGGAAAACGAGCGTTTCATCTGCGTTGGGCCGGGGCGCTGGGGCAGCAGCAATTCCGATTTGGGTGTGCCGATTGATTACGGCGACATTTACCATGCCCGTGCGCTGGTCGAACTGGCCGGTCAGGGTTATGGCCTGCCGCCGGAGCCGTCCCTGGGGACGCATTTCTTCCAGGATCTGCTCGAGTCCCAAATTTACCCGCTGGCCATCTACCTCGATCAGCCCGGCAGCGTTTTTCGGCGCGAATTTTTCTACCACACGCCCGACCGGTTGAGTCAATGGCTCGAAATCCCGCCGGAGTTGAGCAAAAGCCTGCGTCTGATTCGCGTGGCCGATTATCGCCCCGGTCACCATTTGGAAATTGTGATGAGCGATGAGAAAGGGGTGGCGGTGGCTTTCCTGCGCGCGGATGAGGACAATCAACCTACGAGATTTTGAAGCTCTCCAGCCCTTCCAGTTCGTTCATCTCGGTGGTAATCAGTTCGTATAAATCGGTCTTGCGGGAGCGGAAAGAAACCTCCACCTCCAGGCGTTTGTTTTTGATGTTTTTACGGATGGAGACGATTTTGGCGTTGAGTTTGTGCTTTTTCCAGATTTTGTTGATGTCCTTGAGGGCATTCGGACGGTCTTGAAGATGCAACTCCACGGTCACGGCTAAATCGGGGCCGAACAGTTTTTTCTCGGCCAGATCGAGCAATTCCAGCACCACCAGCAGCAAACCGGTGGCGGCGGCAGCCGGGATGTAGTAACCGGCGCCTACGGCCAGCCCAACGACCGCCATAGTCCACAGAGAAGCGGCGGTGGTCAGTCCTTTGACGTTGGGGCCGTAGCGCAAAATGGCGCCGGCGCCCAGAAAACCGATCCCGGAAATGACCTGGGCTGCCAGACGGGCCGGATCGCCGTTGGGAGCGTATTGGTGGAATTGCATGGCAAGGTTGATTGAAAGGGTCATCGCCAGGGTGGCGCCGACTACCAGGACGATGTGCGTGCGCCAGCCGGCCGGCTGGTTTTGTCGTTCGCGCTCGAAGCCGATGACTGCGCCCAGGGCAGTGGCAATCAAAATTCGCACAAGGATGTCGGTTTCGCTAATCATCTGGGTCTCCTGGAGGGAATAGAACAAAAATTCTAATAATTTAGAAAACACACCCATCCCCTCCGCTTTGAGTATAGCATAAGCGCTGTTTCACATGAAACATCACACAAAGTCAGATTCGTTTCACGTGAAACAAAACGGGGCGAGCGCTTGCCCGCCCCGTCGATTCAGCCGGATTTCTGTCAGAGTTCCTGCCGGCGGAAAATGAGCCAGGCTGCCAGCAGCGCCGCCACCAGCATGCCGGTGCTGACCGCCAGACTGCCCCAGTAAGCCGTTTCCGGCTGAATGAACAGCGTTGCGCTCCATGTCACCAGCTGCGCCGGCAGGTAAACCGCCACCGTCTTGCTGATGCCGATCACGCTCAAGCCCAACAATACCGCAAAGGAAAGCCCGGCCGCCACGGCCTGACTGCGGCTGATGGTGCTGAACAGCAGGGTCAGCCCGGCGTAAACCATCGTGTACAGCCACAACAGGCCGTTCATCGCCACCCAGCGGTCAAAGGGCAGGAATTCAAACAGCAGACCGGTGTAATAATAGCCCGCCAGTCCGGAGATCAACAGACTGAGGGCAAAAACCAGCCCAAACGCAGCCGCTTTGGCCATTAAGAACGCCCCGCGCGGGAGGGGTTTGCTCAGCACCAGCGCCGCTGTGCCGCGTTCCTTCTCCCCCGAAACCGATCCCATCGGCAGTAATATGGCAAACAAAATGGCAAACTGGCTCAGATTCTTGATGTACTGACCGATTGCATCCACCACTGTTGGCGGCGGAATCAGTTCGCCGAGTGCTTCGCCTCCCGGAATGGCACCTAAAATCTGGGGGGTGAAGTAAGCCAGCAACGGCGAAAGCAAACCGAACAGGCTCAGGACGATCACCGTCACCAGCAGGCGGTAGGTGCGCCACTGCTCCCGCAATTCTTTGGATAGTGCGGCCCAAAACAGGTTCATCTGTGCACCTCTTCGTTGACCAGATTCAAAAAGACTTCTTCCAGCGAAGGCTTAACCGCCTCAAACCGCTCCACTGCCAGTCCACTTTCGGCCAGCGCGTGCAGCAACCAGCCGCGGGCATTTTCTACGTCCCGAACGCGGATGCGGACGGCGTTTCCGTCCACCTGTACCTGTTCCACCATGGCTTCCCGGCCAATTTTTTCGGCCCATTCGGTCAGCGGACGGTTACCGTTGGCGGTCACTTCCACCCGAAAGACCGGCAGGGCATAGGCAGCGGTCAGGTCTTCCTGCCGTGCCACTCGCAGCATGCGCCCTTTGTGAATGATACCGACCGTGTCGCACACCCGTTCCACATCCGCCAGGATGTGAGTGGACATGAACACGGTACACTGGCCGCGCAGGCCGGCAATCAATTCCAGCACATCCCGCCGCCCGGCTGGATCCAGCGCCGAAGCGGGCTCATCCAGAAACAACACCTCCGGCTGATTGACCAGCGCCTGGGCAATTCCCAGCCGCTGGCGCATACCGCGCGAGAAGCCGCGAATTCGTCGTTTGCGAACTTCCCACAAGCCAACCTTTTCCAGCAGCTCTTCGGCGCGTTTGCGGCGGGCTGCCCCGCCCAGACCAAACAGCCTGCCAATGTATTCCAGAAATTCCTGAGCGCTCATCCAGCCGTAAAACGCCGGTTCTTCCGGCAGGTAGCCGATCCGGCGCGCCAGTGCGCCGTTATGACCAATTTGAACGCCAGCCACGCTGGCATGACCACCGCTGGGGTGCGCCAGTCCGGTGAGGATGCGGATGGTGGTGGTTTTACCGGCACCGTTCGGGCCGAGAAAACCAAAGATGCTGCCCGGTTCAACTTCCAGTGAAAGTCCATCCAGCGCATGCACTGCGCCGTAGGTCTTAACCAGATTTTCGATGCGAATGGCGCTCATTCTTCCTCCTTTCCAAACATCAGGTAGGCAATCGGGCCGAACAGGTTGACGAACAGGATGACCAGCAGCCAGACCCACTTTGGCCCACGGGTGCGTTCGCGGCGCAGCAGATCAATCAGCGCCACCAGCATCAGCACCCCCTGCAGAATGACCACCGGGATTAAAAAGGGAAGGAAGTGGGTAAGTTCCTCGAAGTTCACGATTTCTCCTCCGTGTGCTGCTGCGCCAGACTGACCACGCCGCTCAACCCGCCCAGATTCATGGTGTCCACCGCGCTGGAGGGTACGATCACCAGCGCGCCTTTTTCTTTGAGGCCCTCGAAGAGCATGTTCATTGCTCGCAGGTGCAGCGCGGTCGGGTTGTTGATGTAAGCCTGCGAGGCCTGGGCAAAACTATCGGCAATTTGCTTTTCGGATTCCCCGAGGATGACCCGCGCCTGTCGTTCGCGCTCTGCCTGTGCCTGTCGGCTCATGGCGTCTTCCAGTTCCTGAGGGATGACGATATCGCGGATTTCGACACTCTGCACGGTGATTCCCCAGGGTGTGGTGCGCTCGTCAATGATCTGCTGCAATTCGGCGTCCATTTTGGCGCGCCCAACCAGAATGTCGGAAAGCGGTTTCTGCCCGATCACCTCGCGCAGGGCGGTTTGGGCAGCCCAGGCAATGGCGGTTTTGTAGTCCTCCACTTCCAGGGCGGCTTTTTCGGCATCCCACACAACCCAGAAGAGCACCGCATCCACATCCACCGGCACGGTATCGCGGGTGAGGGTCTTTTCGGCATTGAAGGGGGTTACCATGACGCGATGGTCAATCCAGGTCGAAACCTGATCCACCAGCGAGAGGATGAAGAAAAGCCCCGGGCCGCGCAGTCCGACAAACCGCCCAAAACGCAGCACGACCGCCTTTTCCCACTGCCGCGCCACCTGAATGGCAAACAGGAAGAAGAAGCCGATCAGCAGGAAAAGCAAGAAGATGGCTGCTGCCCAGCCCTCCGAAACGCGGTTTTCCAGGTAGATGGCAGCCAGCGTGCCGATCACCCAGAAGATGACCGCCACGGCCACGCCGATTCCGCTGACGCGGAAGGGGAGTTCCCGGCTCAGGCGCGGTTCTAATTTCTCTTTACGCGATTCTTTCTTTTGCATGGCAAACTCCTTTGATCATGATCTTCGAAAACGGCTCAATCCTCGGCCGTTTGCGTGTGATTCAATTGCTCGATCTGTGTTTCCAGCAGGGCGCGGATTTGATCCATACTGAAACCCAGCGCCAGCGCATCCCGCAGGTAGTGGCGGGTGAGTTGCTCCAATGCCTGCCGCCGCTCCCGCTCGCGGTTTTCCGCCTGTCCGGCCGACCAGATGTAGGTGCCACGCCCTTGCTGGGTGGAGATCAGCCCCATGCTATCGAGAATGCGGTAGGCTCGGGCAACTGTGTTGAAGTTGACCCGTAAATCGGTTGCCAGCTGACGTACCGTGGGTAATTGATCGCCGGGCTTCAGTTCGCCGCTCAACACCCGGTTTTGAATTTGTTCGACAATCTGGGTGGTGATGGGCGTTTCGGAACGAAAGTCAATGTGCAGGTTGAGGTTGGCCAAACCGTCCTCCGCATCGTGGATTAAAATTGTATTATTGTATCATTGAATAATTGTACAAGACAATTATAGAAAAGTCAAGGGTTGCTGGATTTGAGTCGGTCAGTTTTTGTTGCGCGGCTTCGCGCCGGTGGGTTGAGGTGAGGGTCATTTACAGGCGGCGCGGCGGTTTCCCCCAAAGCCGTTGCGGCGGCAAGGGCATGTCATTACGAGCCGCCGTCAGGCAGCGTGGCAATCTCCTGCACAGGCGATTGAGTACCACTCAACCGCTCTCTATCGGTGCAGATGCCCGATCAGCGCTGGCGGAAGAGCAGCCGCAGGCTGCCGGTGAAGGCTTCACTGCCCTCGCCGCAAGTCGGCGCTTGCAAACCGTTGATGGTCTCGCTCAATTCCCCCACCCGCAGGCTGTACACCACCCCGGCCTCCATATCGAAATCGGCATAACCCAAACTGATCGAGGGCATCAGTCCGGTGAAAAAGGTCTCAATCCCCCCATCCCATGCCACCGTGATGGCGATGCCCGGCACGGGTTTTCCGGCGCTGTCCTGTACCTCGATTAACAAGCGCGGCTGAGCTCGATTCGCTTCGCACACCGGGGTTTGTTCGGCCAGTTCAAACGGCGCCCCCAGGGTTGGCAGCGGACTGGGCTGGACGCGCGGTGTGAAGGTCGGGCGCGGTGTCGGCGGTGGGCTGGTCGGGGTTGGCGGGAGCGTCGCCGTCCAGACCGCCTGGTTCAAGTCGAGGGTGGGGAAGGTCTGCGGGGTGCCCGGCAAGTCTCCACCGCCGGATGGCGGGGAGGTGGGCAGGCCGGGTGGCTGGGTGAGAACGGCACTTTGCGGGGCACTCAGCGCGGCGGCCAGTTCCGCCAGAGCGCGGATGTCCGCTTCGCTACCGCCAGCCGACTGCAAGCGCAAAGCCTGATCGGCAAGGGTTTGGGGGAGCAGATTATCCCGCAACAGACCCAGGCGGGCGCGGGCGCGTTCCAGATTCGGCTCAGCCTGAAAAGCACGCGCGATCAGCAGGCGGTAGGTGTCTTTTTCCGCCTCCGCCAGCAAAAAGGGCGAGGTATCCACCACCTGCACCGGGGCAATCACCAGCGAAATCAGCAGTCCCAGCAGCAAACCGATCACCAGCCCGGTCAACAGGTAAAGCGGCGGCTGGCGGGGGCTTTCATCCTCTTCGTAGTAATCGTCCTCGATCATGGCATTGCGCTGGGGGTGAGGGTTGGCAGCCCCTTTTGCAGGGCTTGAAACAGGTTGGCAAGGGTTTCGATGTCACTGCGGGCATAACCCAGCTGCTGGCCGGTCAGGATGGCTTGCTGCACCTGACGCAGCGGCGGCGCATCTTCCAGCGCCCTCAAGCGTTCGAGCGCAGCGGCAAGATCGCCATCCTGCCGGTAAATTTCAGCGGTCATCAGCACATAATCGGCTTTGTAGTCCGAGCGCAGGGTGTGCAGGGCAAAACCGCTGGTCTGGGTGGGGCGCAGCACCCAGCCGTAAAAGATGCCGGCGGCTGCTCCGATGCCGATCATCACCACAAACCAGATCAAACGGCGTAAGCGCAACGCATCACCCCTTCAACATTGGCATGCGGATGCCGCGTTGCCGGGCGGTCTGGATGGCGAGCGGGTAACCGGCATCGGCATGACGCACCACCCCCATGCCGGGATCGGTGGTCAGCACCCGTTCCAGCCGGCGGGCAGCCGCCGGAGTTCCGTCCGCTACGATTACCATGCCGGCGTGCTGGCTGAAACCAATGCCCACCCCACCGCCGTGATGGAAGGAAACCCAGGTTGCCCCGCCGGCCGTGTTGATCAGAGCGTTGAGAATCGGCCAGTCGGAGATCGCATCGCTGCCGTCGAGCATCGCCTCGGTTTCGCGGTTGGGAGAAGCCACCGAGCCGGCGTCCAGGTGGTCGCGCCCGATGACGATGGGCGCTTTGAGAATGCCCTGCGCCACCATCTCGTTGAATTTGAGGCCGGCGCGGGCGCGCTCGCCGTAACCCAACCAGCAGATGCGCGCCGGCAGCCCCTGGAAGGGTACTTTTTCGCGGGCCATCTTCAACCAGCGGTGCAAATGCTCGTCATCGGGGAAGAGTTCCATCACCGCCTGGTCGGTGCGGTAAATATCTTCGGGGTCGCCGGAGAGCGCCACCCAGCGGAACGGCCCCTTGCCTTCGCAGAACAGCGGGCGAATGTAAGCCGGCACGAAACCGGGAAAGTTAAAGGCATCTTTGACGCCGTGGTCGTAAGCTCGCTGGCGCAGGTTGTTGCCGTAATCAAACACCTCCGCGCCGCGGCGCTGAAATTCGAGCATGGCTTGCACATGGCGCGCCATCGAATCAAGGGCGCGGCGGGCGTATTCCTGCGGTTCAGTTCGGCGCAGTTCTTCGGCCTGTTCCACACTCAAACCGCTGGGGATGTAACTGAGCACGTCATGAGCGGGGGTCTGGTCGGTGACCACATCAGGAGTGATGCCGCGGGCAGCCAGTTCGGGGTAAATATCGGCGGCGTTGGCAATCAAACCAATCGAACGCGGTTTACCCTGGCGCTGGTACTCCTCCACCAGCGTCATGGCTTCTTCCAGAGTGTCCACCACCTCGTCCACATAGCCGATCTCCTGCCGCCGGCGGGCGCGGGCCGGGTCAACTTCCACGATCAGCCCGACCCCTTCGTTCATGGTAATCGCCAGCGGTTGAGCGCCGCCCATGCCGCCCAGGCCGGCGGTCAGCACAAACTTGCCTTTGAGCGAGGGCCAGCCTTTTTGGGCCGCCAGCGAGGCAAGCGTTTCGTAGGTACCCTGCAAAATGCCCTGGGTGCCGATGTAAATCCACGAACCGGCGGTCATCTGCCCGTACATGATCAGGCCTTTGGCCGCCAGCTGGTCGAAGTGTTCCTGCGTTGCCCAGTGCGGGACGAGATTGGAATTGGCAATCAGCACGCGCGGTGCGTCGGGGTGGGATTTGAAGACCGCCACCGGCTTTCCGGACTGCACCAGCAGGGTTTCGTCGTCTTCCAGGGTGCGCAGGGTTTCCAGAATGGCGTCAAAGGCTTCCCAGTTGCGGGCGGCCTGACCGCGTCCGCCGTAGACCACCAGATCCTGCGGGCGTTCGGCAACCTCCGGGTCGAGGTTGTTTTGAATCATGCGGTAAGCGGCTTCGGTCAGCCACGATTTACAGGTCAACTGCGTCCCGCGCGGGGCGCGCACCACACGAGCACCAGCCATGAACCACCTCCGGGGCAGGGTTATTAGAAAATTGAATAGGGACTACGGTTATTTTACAACAAATCTCCCCAAAAGCCGGTTTTCCTCGTGGGGCAAACCCGTTTCCAGCAAATTGCTGCGGTGTATTTGACGAAAATCAAAGAAGCAAGCCCATCTTTTTGGTAAGATTTTTAATGAAAATTATTATAAATATTATCTTTTTTGGAAGGATATTTCCATGAGTGAACTGATCAACAACCGCCAGCAGCGCATTGAAATCATGAAAGCGATGATTCGTCAACTGCATCAGGGAGTTGCCGAAGAAAAGGTGCAAAAACAGCTGGAAACTTTGCTGGACGAAGCCGATTACAGCGATGTTTTCCTGATGGAAATGCAACTGATCCAGGAAGGCATACCCGCCGAAGCGATTCAGGAACTTTGCGATACCCACACGCGAGTTTTGAAGAAGCATCTTGACCTGCAGGAAACACCGGAAACCACCCCGGGTCATCCGGTGCATACCTTTATTCAGGAAAACCGCGAACTGACCCGTACCACCGCCCAAATCCGCCACTGGATGCGTAAAATCGAAGCCCTGCCACCTGAGGCGGATGCCGCCTCGATGATGGACTCCATACATGTGCTGCTCAATGCGCTGATGGATGTGGAAAAACACTACCGCCGCAAAGAGAACCTGCTCTTCCCGTATTTTGAGAAAAACAACCTGCACGGCCCGCCAACGGTGATGTGGGGCAAGCACGACGAAGCGCGGGAGTTGTTGAAAGGCGCGTTGGAAGGGCTGCAGCAATTGACCGCCTGCACGGCTGCCGAAGCCCAAGCCTACAATCTCTTTGCCGTTACACCGGCGATTGAAGCGATTGATGAGATGGTGTACAAAGAGGAAAAAATCCTCCTTCCTACCGCCCTCAATCTGCTGACCGAGCAGGAGTGGTACGAAATCTACCTGCAAAGTGATGAGTACGGGTACTGTTTGTACGCTCCGCAGTTTGAGTGGATACCCGAAGGTGGTTTTCACAAGGAAATCCGCAAGCCGCTGGCTCAGGATGGGCGCATTCAAATGCCGACCGGTAGTTTTCGGCTGGAAGAATTGATTCAGGTGTTCAAGACGTTGCCGTTCGATATTACTTTTGTGGACAAAGATGACACGGTACGCTACTTCAGTCCTGGCAAAGAACGCATTTTTTCCCGCTCGCGGGCTATTTTAGGCCGCAAGGTGCAGTACTGCCATCCACCCAAGAGTGTGCATATCGTCAACCAGATCGTCCGTGATTTCAAAGAAGGCAAACAAGATCGCGCCCGTTTCTGGATCAACCTGCATGGACGATTGGTGTACATTGTTTATTATGCCGTGCGCAGTGATGAAGGCGAGTACCTCGGTACGCTGGAAGTGACTCAAGACCTGACCGAAGTGCGCGGCCTGGAGGGTGAACGCCGCTTGCTGGAATATGACCGCCTGCCGGCCGATGTTCATTGAGGAGTGCAATCATGGAAATTACTCCCAAAAGCAAGATTCACGATGTCCTGACCCACTTTCCGCAATTAGAGGAGGAAATTATCCGTGCCGCACCGCCGTTTGAGAATCTGCGCAATCCCCTCCTGCGCCGCACGGCGGCAAGGCTGGCGACGCTTGAACAAGCCGCCCGGATAGGCGGTTTGAATCCTCTGGAACTGGTCAACCGGCTGCGCCGTCTGGCGGGACAGCCGGAATTGACCCGTACGATGGATCTGCCGTCCCCTGCTGATATTCCGCCAGCCTCTGCCGATGACCCTGACTGGGTGAGGGGCGAACCGCAATTTGTGATAGACGGCAATCAACTGTTGGCGCGCGGTGAAGTGCCGCTTAATCACATCAATCAACTTCTCGCACAACTGGAAGAAGGGCGCAGTATCTTATTGATCACCGATTTTGAACCGCTGCCAATGATCGAATCCATTCAGAAACAAAACCGAAAAGTGTACCATAAGTTGGACGGTCAAAATCCTCATCGGCATCTCACCTATTTTGGCTGAGAGAATCGACCTGCCCCTGCCTGCGGTTTGTCTGGTTGCATTTTCAAAGTCAACAGAACACTCCCCCTCATCTCACTGAAAAACAGGTCAATAACCCGGAAAGGGGTTATTGACCTGTGTGAAGTTGTGGAAGGGGAAGAGCGTTATTCCTTTTTGCCCACGTTGGGGAAACGAGGCACGGCCGGTTCGGTGGGTTCTTCTTCCTTGCCCATCACCTTGTCTTCCAGTTTGCTGATCAACTGGCGTTGGCGCTGAATAATGTTGTACAGCACATCGCCAATCGAAATCACACCGATCAGACGGTCATTTTCAATCACCGGCAGGTGACGCACCCGGTAGCGGGTCATCAGGTCCATACACTCTTCCACTGTCTGGTCGGGATGAACGGTGTGGACGTGACTGGTCATGATCTCGCGCACTTTGGTATCCCGTGAGGAACGTCCCTGCAAAATGACCTTGCGAGCGTAATCCCGCTCGCTGATGATGCCGACCATGTGATCATTTTCCATGACGATCAATGCGCCTACATCTTTTTTTGCCATGGTGCGCAATGCTTCAAAAACGGTTTCCTCCGGCCCAATCGTCCAGATATCGGTGCCTTTAATTTGCAGAATATGTCGGACGGTGTTCATGCTGCCTCCTTTTTCAGTGTCGAAAAGCGGTGAGCGTTCTCTACACCTTATTTTATCCCATCCACCGGTTGCATTCAATTCTGTTTACAAGTTTTCATAGAAAATAGATAGAATTTGATAGTTTTCGGGCAAACCGTTCAAATGCGACACTGTGTGAATTTTCACCCCTACCGCCCGCACAACGGCGGCGCGCAGGACTGCGCCGCGATCGGCGATCCGCCGCCGCCCCGTCAAGTCCTCATCCCGAATTGCCATTAAAATAAAACCAGATGAATGCTCCCCGCCCTTCCCCTGTTCAGTACCTGCTGCCGCGACTGAACGAAATGTTGTTTGCCGCTCTGTTGTTCGGGCTGATGAGGATTGCCCCGCGACTGTTGAATCAGGACGGCGATACCGGCCGACATCTGGCGGTCGGTCGCACCATCCTTGCCACCCATCAGATTCCGCGGGTGGATATTTTTTCCCACACCATGAGCGGACAGCCGCTTTCTCCGCATGAATGGCTGGCGCAGGTTGTCTTTGCCCTGGCTGAGCGAGCCTTTGGGCTGAGTGGGGTGACCCTGGTGACGGTGCTGATACTGGCGGCGGCTTTGACACTGGTCTACGGTGAGGCGCGCCGCCGCAGCCGTACGCCCATCCTTGCCCTGGGCATCACGCTGTTGGGCCTGGCAGCTGCCAGTGTCCACTTTCTCGCCCGTCCGCATGGTTTCACCCTTTTGTTCGCCGTCATCTGGCTGGTGTTGCTGGAACGAATGCGTGAAGGCGTCCGGCTTTCCCCGCTGTGGGTGGGGCTGGTGATGCTGGTGTGGGCCAACACCCACGGCGCGTTCATCGCTGGTTTTGTGATTTCGGCCGCCTTTCTGGCAGAGGCTTTGTGGGTGGACGCCCGCCAAAAGCCCTTTCGGCTTTCCGCCCTCAGCCGCACCTTGTTGATGGGCGGCGGGGCGGCGCTGGCCGCTTCGCTGCTCAATCCGGTCGGGTGGGGGGTCTGGAAAACCGCTTTTGAATTTTTGAGCAACCGCTACCTGGTCGGGCATACCCAGGAATACCTGCCGCCCAACTTTCAGCAGGCGGCTTTCTACCCTTTTCTGGCGCTGATCGGCCTTTCGGTCTGGCTGGTGGGCAGCCGGCTGACCAGCCTGCCCCTCTCCCAACGTCTGCTGCTGGCCGGCTGGACGCTGATGGGGCTGTTCAGCGCCCGTAACATTCCGCTGTATGCGGTGGTTGCCGTGCCGATTCTCTCCGAAGCGCTGGCGCAGGAAGTCCGCGGGCGACGCTGGGAGAAAATTGAAACGTCCATAGCGGCGCTGGAAGATCAACTGCGCGGGGTGGTCTGGATGCCGTTGAGCGTCACGGTTTTGATACTCGCGGTCCTGTTTGTCCCGGCCGTGCGCGAGGCCAGTCGGTTTGACCCGCAAATCTTTCCGGTGGCGGCAGTGGACTGGATCGAAGAGCATCCTCAAAGCGGGCGTATGTTCAATTATTTTCCGTGGGGCGGTTATCTGCTTTACCGTCTCTACCCGGATTACCGCGTCTTTATTGACGGGCAGACCGATTTTTACGGCGAAGCCCTGACCCGCGAGTACGAGACAGTCATCACGCTTGCGACGGGCTGGGAGGATGTGCTGGTGCGCTATGATGTGGCGTGGGCGATTGTCCCCACCGCTGAACCGCTGCGGAGTGTCTTGCAAACCGCCGGCTGGCAGGAAGTCTATGCCGATTCAACTGCCGTCATCCTGCGGCGATGAGGGGTCACTCGGCCAGTAGATAAGCCAGTATCCAGCGGGTAGTGGCCAGCAGGGCATCCAGATGGGTGCGCTCGTAGTGGTGGGAGGCATCCACCCCCGGGCCGATCAGTGCCACCCGCAAATCCGCTCCGCTGCGCAGCAGTGCGCCGCCGTCCGAGCCGTAGTAGGGGTAAATGTCCACCTTGTAGGCAATCTGGTGCTGTTCGGCCAGCTGGCGCAGGCGGGTGCTGAGGGCGTGGTCGTACGGCCCGCCGGAGTCTTTGACGCACAAAGTGGCATGAAATTCATCGGAGGTTTGCCCTTCGCCGATGGCGGCCATATCCACTACCACCAGTTCGCCGACTTCGGCAGGAAAGCCGGTGGACGCGCCGTGTCCGACTTCTTCGTAATTGCTGATCAGGGCGTAGGTGGTTTGCTTTGGGCGCAGGCCGGCACGCTTTAAGGCTTGAAAAGCCGCCACGATGCACGCCACACAGGCTTTATCATCCAGAAAACGCGAGCGGATGAAACCGTTTTGTACCTCCACGCGTGGGTCAAAGGCGACAAAGTCACCAACCTGAATGCCCAGCCCACGGGTTTCTTCCGCGCTGGTGGTGCGGACATCCAGCCGCACCTCCATGCTGGATTCATCGCGCGGGGTTGTTGAGACTTTCTCGCCGTACACATGCACCGAGGCTTTTTCCGGCAGGACACTGCCGCGGTAAGCCTTGCCGTCCACGGTAAACACGGTGCAGCCCTCAGCCTCGATGGCGTTCCACGGAATACCGCCGATACGCGTCAGGCGCAGGCGTCCGTTGGATTTGATTTCCTTTACCATGCCGCCCAGCGTGTCGACGTGAGCGGTCAGGGCGCGCGGTTGAAGAGCCTGTTCGCCGGGGAAGACCGCCAGCAGCGCGCCTTTGCGGGTGCGCAGGTAACTCACCTCCGGTATGGATTGCAGGGCGGCAGCGGTGTAGAGAATTGCCGATTCGGTAAAACCGGAGGGACTGGGGGTATTCAGCAGGCCGGTCAAAAAGTCAACCAGCTCCTGTGGGTTGATTTCGGGCAGTGGGTTCATAGGCGATCCTTTTTCCTAAATTTGTTCAGGCAGACGCCGGACCGGGCGGGATGCCCTCGAAGGCGGCAATTTTTTCGCGCCAGTGATCGGGGATCGGAATACTGCGGTTCTGGTGATAGTCAAAGGTGACCATGACGATTTCGGCAGTGGCTTTGACTTCGCCGGTTTGCTGGTTTTCGATCAGGTACTCGGTTTGAAAGCTTTTGCCGCCCAGCCGGGTGACCCGCATGCCCACCCGAACCGGCTCATTCAATTGAATCGGAGCGCGGTAGGCAATGTGGACATCGGCAACGATCATGCCGAGGTTGAAAAAGTCCTTGCCATCAAACAGGCCGAGGTTCTGGACATACGCCAGCCGGGTCTGTTCCAAAAAGACCAGAAAACGAGCGTTATTGACGTGCCATTGCGGGTCGAGATCGCCGTAACGAACGGTAATGGGATAGTGGAATTTAAAGTTGGACATGCGTCAATTTTACCGGAATTGTATAAAAATTGTCCAGCAAGCGCAGAATGTCAACTGGAATGGTGACCTCTGTCACTTGCACCATCACAGGCTTTCTCATAAACTGAGCATATAACCAGAGTATTCCTACCCAAATTGAAGATTGTAAATTGAGGATTGAACGCCATGCAAATCACACGTCAGGCCGATTATGCCCTGCGGGCAATGTACTACCTGGCAAAACTGGAACCCAATCAGCGTGCTGCAACCAGCCAGATTGCCGAGGAGCAGAGAATTCCCCCTTCTTTCCTGGCAAAGATCATTTCGCAGCTTTCGATTGCCGGCTTGATTCACACCTCGCGCGGCGCCCACGGGGGTGTGACCCTGGCACGCCCGGCTGAAGAGATCACCATTCTGGAAGTGGTGGAAGCCATTGACGGGCCGATTGCGTTGAACGAGTGCACCTACTCCAAGGATGCCTGCCCCTTCGGTGAAGACTGCCCGATTCGACCGCTGTGGTGCGAAGCGCAGGATCAACTGGTGGAAAAACTGCGCACGACCACTTTTGGGGCGTTCGTCAAAGCCGCTGCCTGAGAGAGATTGGCGGGGAGAACGCAGCAATGCCGGAGGGGTTCACCCTCAATCGGGGCTGGGTGCTGGTGTTGAAGGACGGCCGCGTGGTGGTGGATTGGGGAGAAAACGTCTTTCAAGACCTTGCCAGCGGCCAGTTTATCGAATCGGTTGATCTGATTGGCAGCCACACCATACGGGACGAGGAGCTGGCCTGGTTGAAGCGCACCGGTCAGGTGCTGGATTATGACGCCGGTCAGGTGTTTCTGGGCAGCCTGCCCGAACGGCGGCGCAAGCCGTTGGATTAAAACACACCAGCCGGTTCATCCCCTGCCGCGCAGGGTTTGTTCCAGTTCGTCCAGCGGCAGGCGCGAAGTCATATCCAGGCTGAGCGGGGTAACCGCCACCTGCTTTTTGATTCGCAGGGTGTACACATCGCTGTCCGGCTCAACTTCACCCGGCTCGACCCGGATGATGAAGTCCACATCAGCCGGGCTTTCCAACCCGTCTTTGCGCCTGGAGATGGGAAAGAAGTACCGCTGACGGCTCTGGCGGGTGACCTGCCAGGGGGTTTGGGGGGTTGCCGAAGCGGGGACTTCGACTTTCAGCACATCCACATCCGGTTGAGGGGGCAGGTTGAGCAATCGTTCGGCAAAGTAGGCGGTAAAGTAAGCCGCGCTGGAAAAATCCACCTCGCGCGAGTGAGTGTAATACTCCCCACTGGGCAGTTCAAGGGAGACGGCCAGCGCCGGAATGCCAAAACTGGCGGCTTCGAAGGCTGCCCCCAGCGTGCCGGAAACGGTGATGCCGCTGCCCACATTTTCTCCGTAATTGATGCCGGAAACCACCAGATCGGGTTTATGCGGCATCAGGTCGAGGATGGCAAACATCACCGTTTGGGCGGGCGAACCGCCAATGGCGTAGGCCGTCCATATCTGGCGGCCGATTTGAAGAGAGCGCGGAGTGATGATACCGTCGGCTTGCAGGGGGTGACTGCGTCCGGCGCCGCTGTACTGGTCGCGCGGAGCCGCCACGGTTACAAAGCCCAGCCGTGCCAGCGCCTCGGCAGCTGCCCACAGGCCGGGTGACTCGATCCCGTCGTCATTGGTCAGGAGGATTTGTTTGCGTGTACTGCTCATGAGCAGCATTGTACTATAAGATGCCCGCCAGAAACAGAGAACCGCCCTTGCGGGCGGTTTCTGCCTTTCTTTGGCTGCGGCAACCTTTATCGGGAACCGAGGAGGGATGCCGCAGCCATACGCTTACTACTACTATCTGCCATTGTCAGCATCACCTCCTCTTCGTTAGGATGGCGATTGTTGAGGTGGTGCAAGCCACCGTGAATGTGATTTGAGTATGGCATAAACCGCTGTAAAAGTCAAGGATGATGCTGGCTTTGTAAAATGGTTGAAAGGCGGATTTCCGCCGATGAGCAGATAGGGTGTTTCATGGTTGGGTGTGAAAACTTCCTCCTGCCAGATCAACACCCTCCGCCGGAGATTGTTGAAAAACAAACAACTGGGATTGACGAAAAGGGGAAAACCTTAATACAATCGAACCAAACCACTTTGGAGATCAGCGGGATGGAAAAGCAGCGTTTCGAAGAAACCGGCAAAGGATCAT